>Ga0307412_10000059_pt1 | contig 138772 bp, 128 predicted proteins | sample DK1Cmetagenome_3_FD_203823 | JGI IMG/M metagenome (GOLD analysis project Ga0307412, IMG submission 203823) | Maize rhizosphere microbial communities from greenhouse at UC Davis, California, United States - DK15-C-1 | ecosystem: Host-associated > Plants > Roots > Rhizosphere > Soil | place...
CGGGCTCTTTCGAACCCGGTCGCTCACTCAACGTACTGACGAAGTGTCTAACCATCTCTCGATGACCAAACCTTCCTTTCATTACTGTGTGAGACTTGATACTTTCGCTTCTCGCCCGGCTCCGGAGTTAAACCCCGCAACCCGGCGCGCGTCGCGCATCAAGCGCCCACACTTATCGGCTGTTAGTTTTTAAAGATCATTCGCTCAGAAGCTCTGCTTTCTTCGCGTCCGTCATCAAACGGGAGGCGAATTATGCGATGCGGTCCGCACCCCGTCAACCCCTTCTCTGCAATTATTTTCGAAAAGTTCAGAAGTGCAAGAAAAAGCGGCAACAAGCCGCACTCTTCTCCGGTGAATAGAATAGTTAGTTATCCAATGAAAATATTTGTCACTGAATAGCTGCCTCGTCGTCGGCAGATCTTCTCGCCCTTCAGCCGATCAGTTCTTCCGGCGTCAGGTGCCGCGCGCCCCAGGCGGTAGCCAGTCTCTCGCAGCGGCCAAGCCGTATCGTGCCCTGCTCGAAGTCGACGAATACGATCTCGTCCGCGTGAGGAGGCCGTGCCGCCTTATCCGTTGTGCGGCCGTCGGTGAGTATCCACACCCAGCGCTGCTGCGCGGGCTTGCGCCGCGCGCTGCGCTCGAGCAGTTGCGTGGCGCACTGAACGCCCGCTGCGAACGGCGTACCTCCACCACCGCCGACCGGCTCGAGCCATCGCTCGTTCCACCATCGCGGCACGGCGGGACCGAAACGCAAATCCGCACCCGCTCCGCCGAAGCAGACCAGCGCAGCCTCCGCACGCATCGCGCTCGCGCGGTCGAACAGCGCAATCAGCAAACCCTTGGCAAGCGCGAGACGCTCTCCGGCGAGCATCGAGCCGGAACAGTCCAGCACGAAGCAATGCAGCACACCGCCGCGCGGTACATCACGCATGAAGCGCAGATCTTCGGCACTCAGCGCGCGCCGCCGTTGTTTCCCCATCGCGGCGAATGTCTGCGGCCATGCGATACGCCGGCTCGAATTACCACGCATCTCAAGACGCGCATCGCCACGCGAACGCAAGACTGCATCCGCCTTTTGCCGCCATCGAAAACCGCTGTCCAACTCAGCGGCGGCGCCCTTCCGATGGCTCAGCGTTTTTTTACGTTGAGCGGGATAACGCCTTTGACGTGCGTCGTCGCGGCCGGCTGCGGTGGCAGATAACCCCAATCGCCTTCGCCGCGAGCGGCCTCGTCTGGCGAAGGTGAAGAGGAAGACGAAGACGAATGCGCAGTCGAGCCCCGCTGCGAATCACGCGAGGACTCCGTTTCGCTATCCCGCGCACTACTCGCAGATGATGCCCCCCGCTCGCGCCGCCGATGCATCAGCACCGCATCGGCAACGCGCTCCACATGCTGCGGCGTCACCGCATCCGCGAGTTCGAACGCTGCGAGCGCACGCGCCCCGCGAAGCATCACGAGATCGGCGCGCAAGCCGTCCACGGCAGCGTCGATACACAGCGTACTGACCCGCGCGTGAACTGCATCGTCGAAAGAAAGCTGCGGCAGCGCCTCGCGCGCCGCATGAATCCGCTCGATGTACCGCGCCTGCTCCTGCGCATAAGCCGCACGAAAACCAGCAGCATCCAGGTCGAACGCGAGCCGTGCCTTCACGATCTGCTCACGCACGCGCGGCTCAAAACAGTTTTGCAACTCCACCATCAGGCCAAAACGGTCGATCAATTGCGGCCGCAACTCGCCCTCTTCAGGATTCATCGTGCCGATCAGCACGAAGCTCGCCTCATGACTATGCGATACGCCATCGCGCTCGACAGTGTTCACGCCGCTCGCCGCCGCATCGAGCAACGCATCGACGAGCGCATCGGGCAGCAGATTCACTTCGTCCACATACAGCACGCCGCGATGCGCCTTCGCGAGCAGCCCAGGCGAGAAGCGCACAGAGCCGTCGCGCAGCACCGTTTCAATATCGAGCGTGCCGATCAGACGATCCTCGCTTGCGCCAAGCGGCAGGTTCACGAGTTGCCCTTCCGGCAGCAACTCGGCGAGCGCACGCGCGGCCGTCGATTTCGCCGTGCCGCGCGGCCCGCTGACCAGCACGCCGCCGATGCCCGGATCGATCGCCGCGAGCAGCAATGCCTGCTGCAACGCGGGCTGTCCGATCAACGCGGCAAACGGAAACACGGGCCTTTTCCGCAGCGCGCCTTCGCGTGCATCGTGCGTGGCTGCATTCGTGGCTGCATTCATGATTGCATTCCTTCGATCTGCTGTTCGCTCGCGAGCAGATGCTGTTCGACCTGCGCGCGATAGTCGCCAGGCGCCTGCCACAAACCGCGCTGCATCGCTTCGAGCAGACGCTCGCAAATCGAATGCAGCGCATGCGGATTGTGCTGTTGCAAGAACTCGCGCGTGTCGCGATCGTTCAGATAAGCATCGGCGACGAGCGCATATTGATGATCCGCGACCACGCGCGCGGTCGCGTCATAGCCGTAGAGATAATCGACCGTGGCCGCGATTTCCGAAGCGCCCTTATAACCGTGGCGCTTCACACCGTCGATCCATTTAGGGTTGACCACGCGCGAGCGGATCACGCGCGCGATTTCCTCATGAAGCGTGCGAACGCGCGGCGCGGCCGGATTGCTGTGATCGGCGTGATAGACGCTCGGCTGATTGCCCGCGAGATGCCGCACGGCCGCCACCATGCCACCCTGAAACTGATAATAGTCGTTCGAATCCAGCAGATCGTGCTCGCGGTTGTCCTGATTCTGCAAGACGACATCCATTGCGGCGAGGCGTGCGCCGAACGCCTGACGCGCCTCTTCGCCCGCACTCTTCTGCGTGTACGCATAACCGCCCCACGCCTGGTAAGCATTCGCGAGGTCCGCGTCGGTCTGCCACTGTTGCGAGTCGATCATGTCCTGCAAGCCCGCGCCATACGCGCCGGGCCGCGCGCTGAACACGCGCCAGCCGGCGCGCTTGCGTGCTTCGGCGGCGTCCATGCCGCGCGCGATCAACGCATCGCGTTCACGCAGAACACGCGCGCGAATCGGATTGAGCTCCGCGGGTTCGTCGAGTTCGGCGACGGCCTGCACTGCCGCATCGAAGAGGTGCATCACGTTGGCGAAAGCGTCGCGGAAAAAACCGGACACGCGCAACGTGACGTCGATACGCGGACGGTCGAACGCTTCGATCGGCATGATCTCGAAGTCGGTCACGCGATGGCTGCCCGGCGCCCACTTCGGCCGCACGCCGAGCAGCGCAAGCGCCTGCGCGACGTCGTCGCCGCCGGTACGCATGGTCGCGGTGCCCCATACGGAAAGACCGATCGCGCGCGGATAATCGCCGTGTTCCTGCAGATGCCGCTCGATCAATTGCTGAGCCGACTTGAGCCCGAGCGACCAGGCGGCTTGCGTGGGAACCGCGCGCGTGTCGACCGAATAAAAGTTGCGCCCTGTGGGAAGCACATCGGGCCGGCCACGCGATGGCGAACCGCTCGGCCCCGGCGGCACGAAACGCCCTTCGAGGCCGCGCTTCAGATGCAGCATTTCCTGGGGGCCGCATGCGTCGAGCCGCGGGAGCACGTCGTTGCGCAAACGTTCGAGTACGCGTGATGCTTGCGGCAGGCTGACTTCGGCGAAAGCGTTTGAAGCGTCGCCTTGCTCCTTGCACATTGCACGCAGCATGTCGGCTGCGAGCAGTTCGAGACGCTCGCGCGTATCGCCGCAATGCCGCCACGGCGCGTCGCTCACGCGTTGCAGAACATCGGGGCGCGGACCCGTCCATGCCGCCGACCAATCGACAGACAACGGATCGAAGAACCGATCGATGTTCAGATCGCGCGCCAACGCATCGATCAAACCTGCGTTGCGGCCTTGCCCATCACCGACGGGAAAGCGCCCCAGCGCGAGCAACGTATCGCGCCGTTGCACGCCGTGCGGCGATTGACCGAACGTGTGCAACCCATCGCGAATCTGCGCCTCTTTCAATTCGCAGAGCCACGCATCGACGCGGGTCAGCAGCACATCTTCATCGTCCTCGCCCTTCGGCGCCGACAGGCTCAGTTCTTCATGCAAGCTGTGTTCTACGATGGTCGCGAGAATCGTGCGCCGCAACAGCTTCGAGCGGCGCGGATCGACCATCAATGCTTCATAGTATTCGTCGACCTGGCGCTCGAGATCCTGCAGCGGCCCATAGCTTTCCGCGCGCGTGAGCGGCGGCATCAGGTGATCGACGATCACCGCCTGCGCACGGCGTTTCGCCTGGCTGCCCTCGCCTGGATCGTTGACGATGAACGGATACAGATGCGGCATCGGCCCGAGAATCAGATCGGGCCAACAGGTATCGCTCAGCGCGACGCTCTTGCCCGGCAGCCATTCCAGGTTGCCATGCTTGCCGACATGCACGATTGCGTCGATGCCGAACTGATGACGCAGCCAGAAATAGAACGCCAGGTACGCATGCGGGGGCACCAGTTCGGCGTCGTGATAGCTCGCGTAGTCGCCCTGGTCACGTGAACGCGACGGCTGAATGCCGACGAACACGTGGCCGCAGCGCCAGCCCGAAATCATGAAACGGCCGCGCCGCACGGTCGGGTCCTGGTCCGGCGAGCCCCAGCGCGCATTCAGCGCATCGCGCGTCTGAGCAGGCAGCGCGTTGAAATACGCGAGGTAGTGGCCAAGCGCAAAGCTTTGCAAAGCGGGCCGCAGATCGCGCACGACGGGATCGTTCGTCACGCCTTCGGTCAGCTTCTTCAGCAGCGCGTCGCCGTTTTCTGGCACGTCGGCCACGCGATAACCTTCGTCGCGCAGCATCGACAGAATGCCGACCACCGACGCCGGCGTATCGAGTCCGACGCCATTGCCGATGCGTCCCTCGCTCATCGGATAGTTAGCGAGAATCAGCGCGAGCTTCTTCTCGGCGTTATCGAGCGAACGCAGCCGGCACCAGCGGAGGCTCAGTTCAGCGAGAAAACGCACGCGTTCGAGATCCGGCTGATAGCGGACCACGTCGACTTCCGTATGCGGACAACGATAGGCGAGCCCCTTGAAACTGATCGCGCGCGTGATGATGCGGCCGTCCACTTCCGGCAGCGCGATATGCATCGCGATGTCGCGCGAATTGAGGCCCTGGTTGTCCTTCACCCAGTCGTCGCGATTGCCGCCGCTCAAAATCACTTGCAGCACCGGCGCATCGCCTGCGAGCGCGAGCGGTTCCGGATCGTCGATCGCAGACGCGGCGAACGCAGTGGTGTTGAGCACTAGCGCGGCATCATGTTGCGCGCACAACGACTGCACGACTTCCCGGCTCATCGCATCTTTCAGCGACGTGATCGCAATCGGCAGCGGGTTCATGCCTTCTGATTCGAGCGCGTCGATCAGCGCGTCGAACACCGCGGTATTGGCCGCCTGAAGATGCGCCTTGTAGAACAGAATCGCGGCAACGGGCGCGGCATGCTGCCAGCGCGCCTGCCAGTCGGCGATAGTCGGCGTATCGCATGCGGGATGGTAGAGCGACGCGGCAGGCAACGCGCGCGGCGGCGCCGGTTCGCGTCCCCATCGTAAAGCGCGATGCGCGATGCAGCGCAGGAACGCCTCGGCGTTCTGCGGCCCGCCTTCGCGCAGATAGCGCCACAGTTGATGGCAGAGATCGGCATCGGCGGTACTGCGTGCGAGCAGGTTCGGATCTTCCTGCAGATCGCCGGAGAACATCGCGAGCGTCTGCTGTTTGCGCTCCGCAAGCGCGACCACCTGCTCGATGCCGTATGGCCAGTACGCCTCGCCGCCAAGATGATCGACCACGACGACGCGCGCATGTTGCAACACGTCTTCGACGTAAAAGTCCACGGAGGCAGGCTGCCGCAGATACGTGACATTCGCGAGGCGCACGCTCGGAAAGCCGTCGCCGAGACGCGGAAACACGCTCGCGAGCAACGACAGCGTCGTATCCGCGGAACTCAGAATGACGATGTCCGCGGGCCGCTGATCAATGCGGATCACGCCTTGCGTATCGTCGACGAAACCGCCCGGCGTGGTGCGCAGCAGATGCATGTGTCTATACCTGCTTACGTCTGTTGCGCGGCGACAGCGGCTGCGACGCCGAGCGCCGCGTCGAACGCGCGTTGTAGCGCAGCCTGGTCGAGGTCTTCACCGATCAGCACGAAGCGGCTTTCGGCGCCTTCGCCTAGTTCTTCCAGTTCACCTTGCTGCCAGCGTCGATCGAAATAACTATCGAAGCGCCGGCCCACGCCTTGAACGACGAGCCGCATCGGCGCGCCCGGCAACGCCGCGAAACCCTTCACGCGATAAATCGTGTTGTTTTCCACGAGTCCTTGCAGCGCGGCGATCACCGCTTCACGCGACTGTGCCTTTGCATTCACGACCACCGAATCGAACTCATCGTGATGATGATTGGCGTCGTCGGCCGAACCGTGGTGATCGTGGCGCAAGTGAATGGTTTCCTCCGACGCCGCTTCAAGTCCGAACAACGCGTGCAGATCGAGTTCGCCTTTATGCGCGCGCACGATCTTCACCTGCGGCGGAATTTCGGCGCGAATCACGGCTTCGACCGCGTTCTGGCCTGCTTCGTCGAGCAGATCGGTCTTGTTCAGAATCACCAGATCCGCAGCCGACAACTGATCCTCGAACAATTCGTGCAGCGGCGACTCGTGGTCGAGATTCGGATCGGCCTTGCGTTGCGCGTCGACAGCAAGCGGGTTTTCGGCGAACTGACCGCTTGCCGCAGCGGGTCCATCGACCACCGTAATCACCGCATCCACAGTGAAACTGTTCTTGATCTGCGGCCAGTTGAACGCCTGCACAAGCGGCTTCGGCAACGCGAGCCCCGAGGTTTCGATCAGCACATGGTCGATCTGCTCGCGGCGCTCGACGAGCTTTTCCATCACTGGAAAGAACTCTTCCTGGACCGTGCAGCACAGGCAACCGTTCGCCAGTTCATACAATTGGCCTTCGGTCTCGACACCGTTTTCATCGCAACCAATGCCGCAACCTTTGAGGATTTCACCGTCTATGCCGAGCTCGCCGAACTCGTTGACGATCACCGCAATGCGCTTGCCGCCCGCGTTCCGAAGAATGTGCCGCAGCAACGTCGTCTTGCCGCTGCCGAGAAAGCCCGTGACGATGGTGACGGGAATCTTGCGCATCTGAACTTGCATGGTGAGTCCATCCGTGAGAGTTGCATCTGCTGGCCGGCCCGATCACACGCTTTCGCGCATGACGTCGCATCGCAAAACGCGGGGACGCACGACGGCCTTGCCGCTACACCAGGGAAACGCAGAATACGGGTATGAGGTCATGAGCGCAGCGCCGCTTCCCCGCGGCGTTCGCCCTTCGTGTTCCGGCCGGTATCCGGGCTGGCGAAAGCGCCGCTTCCCCTTCCCGGACGAGTGATTTCTCGCCCAGTGGTGATATGTCGACGCGGCCTTGCGCGTGGACATCGAAGCCGGCTCCGCGGCGCCATGCAAACCGCCATGACGTCGCTTTTCGCTTACCGTTGCGGGGGCAGCACAGGTTGACCCGATCCATGCGAGGCGGGCGCCCTGTTTCCCGTTTAACTGCATGCGCACGAGCGCGCACACGAGCACCAGAAGTGCGTGCGAGTGTAGGCCGCGCGCCTTGCGCCGTCAAGAAAACGCAAGCCCCGCACGCTTATCGGACGGGCTTGCCGTGTGCTATCGTATGCGCGCGTCTGGTGCCCGCACATGCGCTCGCGTGTGCAGTTAAACGGGAAACAGGCAGCGCGCTTGCGCTCAACCTGTGCTGTCCCCGCAACGGTAAGCGACCGGCGGCGCGATTATTTTTTGCGCCGCACATGCGTTTTCAGTGCCACTGTCCAGCACATTCGAACGAATGTGGGCGGGAAGGCAAAGCGCGTGAGGCCGCCAGCCCGGATACCGGCCAGACGCGGAGGCGGCCGTGCGTTGTTAACGTCACGCCGCCGGCCGCCGGAATCCGCGAGGGACGGATGTGAAGGCGCTCAAGCACGACTTAGGGAAGCGGTCTGCAACCCGCGTTTGCTGTCGTGCGCGAATGCACAGTTTCGAATGACTTCAATTTCCATCACATTGCGTGTATGTCGACGCTGCGCGATTGCATGCGCGTCGGCGCGGCGCATGCCGCGATGAAACGCGCATGGCTGATCGGCGCAGGCCCCGGCGACGTCGAACTGATGACGCTGAAGGCAACCCGCGCGCTCGCGCAAGCCGACGTGATACTCGTCGACGATCTGGTGAACCCCGACGTGCTGCAATTTGCGCGCGCCGATGCGTGCATCGTGTATGTCGGCAAGCGCGGCGGTCATCCGTCGACGCCGCAACACGGCATCGTCGAACAAATGCTCGCGCATCTGAACGAAGGGCGCAGCGTCGCGCGACTCAAAGGCGGCGATCCCTTCGTGTTCGGCAGAGGCGGCGAAGAGCAACAGGCACTGCATGCGGCGGGCGTCGACGTCGAAATCGTCAGTGGCATCACGGCCGGTATTGCGGCGCCGGCGGCCATCGGCATTCCTGTCACGCACCGCGATCATGCGCAAGGCGTCGTGTTCGTGACCGGCCACGGCGCAGGCACGAGCGAGCCGGATTGGGCCGCGCTCGCCGCCACGCGCATGACGCTCGTCATCTATATGGGCATGCGGCGGCTAAACGACATCGTCGGCGCGTTGCTGGCAGCGAGCATGTCGGCACAGACTCCGTGTGCCGCGATCGAATCCGCAACGCGCCCCGAACAGCGACATGCGCTCGCCACGCTCGGTGATTTCGCCGATGCCGTCGCGCGCGCGGGACTCGGCTCGCCCGCGATCGTGGTGATCGGCGGCGTGGCGTCGCTGGCGAAGGATGTCCGATGAAAACGCTTAGCGTGGGCATCGGTTGCCGCTTGCAGACGTCGGCGGAAGAAATCGAAAACGCTGTGCGCGCAGCGCTCGGCTCGCATTCATTCGAAGACATCGCGGCCGTCGCCTCGATCGAAACCAAAGCGCAAGAACCCGGCTTGCTCGCGTTCTGCGCGCGCCACAAATTGCCGCTGCAACTCTTCACTCGCGAGCAGATTGCCGCGCTGCACGTCGCCGAGCCGTCGGCGGCGGCGCGCGAGCATCTCGGCGTCGACGGCGTCTGCGAACCGTGTGCGTTGCTCGGCGCGTCGATCCACGCTGCTGCTCAAACGCCCTATCTCGTCGCTCGCAAAACCGTTCACGCGGGCGTCACCGTGGCGGTTGCATCGACCGAACACGCGCTGCCGCGCAGCGCCACCTTCACTGACCAGGACCTTCCATGAAGACCGATCCCGAATCGCATCAACGCATGACCGAACGCCGGCGCGAAGGCCACGAAAAGAAACAGGCCAACGCGACCGTCGAAAAGGGTCTGCTGATCGTCAACACCGGCACCGGCAAAGGCAAGACGACCGCTGCATTCGGCATGGCCGTGCGCGTGCTCGGCCACGGCATGCGTCTTGGCGTCGTGCAGTTCATCAAGGGCGCGCTGCATACGTCGGAGCGCGACTTTCTCGGCGCGATTGCCAACTGCGATTTCGTCACGATGGGCGACGGCTACACCTGGAACACGCAGGACCGCGACGCCGACATCGCGACCGCGCGCAAGGGCTGGGACGAAGCGCGCCGGATGATCGAAAGCGGCGACTATCAGATGGTGATCCTCGACGAGCTGAACACCGTGCTCAAGTACGAGTACCTGCCGCTCGACGAAGTGCTGTCCGTCATCGCCGCGCGTCCAGAGATGCTGCATGTGGTCGTGACAGGCCGTCATGCGCCCGACGCGCTGATCGAAGCCGCCGACCTCGTCACCGAAATGCGCATCGTCAAGCATCCATATCGCGAGCAAGGCGTGAAAGCGCAGCGCGGCGTGGAGTTCTGAACGTGTCCGCCTGCCCCGCGCTCTTCATCAGCGCGCCCGCGTCGGGCCAGGGCAAGACCACGATCACCGCGGGTCTTGCGCGCTACCATCGGCGGCTCGGGCGGCGCGTGCGTGTCTTCAAGACCGGGCCCGACTTTCTCGATCCGATGATTCTCGCGCACGCGAGCGGCGCGCCGGTGTTGTCGCTCGATCTGTGGATGGTCGGTCAGGACGCGTGCCGCAATCTGCTTGCCGAGGCGGCGGCCGAAGCCGATCTGATCCTGATCGAAGGCGTGATGGGTCTCTTCGACGGCACACCGAGCAGCGCCGATCTCGCGAGCGCTTTCGGCGTGCCCGTGCTCGCTGTCATTTCCGCGAAGGCGATGGCGCAGACCTTCGGCGCGGTCGCGTTCGGGCTTGCGAATTTCAGGCCGCACGTGCCGTTTCATGGCGTGCTCGCTAACCGCGTCGGCTCCGCGCGTCACGCGCAGATGCTGCAAGAAGCGTTGCCGTCGACGCTGCGCTGGTGCGGCCACCTCGCAGCAAGCGATGAAATCGAATTACCCGACCGTCACCTCGGCTTGCATCAAGCGGCCGAAATCGACGACCTCGACGCGCGCCTCGAACGCGCCGCCGATGCGCTCGCCGATACGGCGTTAGCCGATCTGCCGCCCGCCGTCGAATTCGGCGCGCCCACGCCGCCGGCGCTGCCGCCGCTTCTGCAAGGCAAGCAGATCGCCATTGCGCGCGACGCAGCGTTCTCGTTCATCTATCCGGCCAACGTCACGCTGCTGGAAGCACTCGGCGCGCGCGTGCAATACTTTTCGCCGCTCGCCGACGAGCCGTTGCCCGCGGGCACGGACGCTGTGTATCTGCCCGGCGGCTACCCCGAACTGCACGCGGCGGCGCTCGGCGGCAACACGCGCAGCGCCGCTGCGGTCCGCGCGCATGTGGCAAACGGCAAACCGCTCGTCGCCGAATGCGGCGGCATGTTGTATCTGCTCGATCGACTCACCGACACGCAAGGCGTCAGCACGCCGATGCTTGGCCTGCTGCCCGGCCACGCGACGATGCAAACGCGTTTCACCGCGCTCGGCATGCAGCAGATCGACAGCGTGCATGGCGCGATGACCGGCCACACGTTTCACTACTCGAAGGTGAGCACCGCGTTAGTGCCGCTGCGCTCGGCCACGCGGCCTCAAGGCGATGCGCCCGGCGAGGCGCTATATCGCGCCGGCTCCATCGTCGCCACCTATATGCATGCTTACTGGCCCTCCAACCCGGCTTTCGCGGCCGCTCTCTTCAATGGCCAAGCCTTTTAACGACGCCGACCGCGATGCGGTCTATCGCGCGATCCACGAACGCCGCGACATGCGCCATTTCGTGCGCGATCCCGTCGATGCGGCTGTGTTGCAGCGCCTCCTCGACGCCGCGCATCACGCGCCGAGCGTGGGCTTCATGCAGCCGTGGCGGATCGCGCGCATCACCGATCCCGCGTTGCGCGCCGCGCTGCATGCAACCGTCGAAAGCGAACGGCTTGCCACCGCCGACGCGCTCGGCAAACGCCGCGAAGAGTTCATGAAGCTGAAAGTGGAAGGCATGCTGGAATGCGGCGAGCTGCTCGTGATGGCGCTGATGGACGGCCGCGAGCGGCACATTTTCGGCCGGCGCACGTTGCCGGAGATGGATCTCGCGTCAGTCGCGTGCGCGATCCAGAACATGTGGCTCGCCGCGCGCGCGGAAGGCCTCGGCATGGGCTGGGTGTCGCTCTTCGACGTCGATGCGGTACGCCGGCTTCTGCATATGCCCGAAGGCGCGCGGCCGGTCGCGATACTGTGTCTTGGGCACGTCGACCGGTTCTATAGCGAGCCGATGCTGCAGACCGAGCGTTGGGCGGATCGCATGCCGCTCGCCGATTGTGTGTTCGAAAACCGCTGGCCTGAGAACCTCTAAGCGCAGCAGCGGCGTTACTTTTCAAGCGGCTCGACGGACACGACGTCCGGGACGCCGCGCGCTTTATCCATGCGCAATTTGACGCGCCAGTCGGACGGTGCATCGAAGGGAAATTGAGCCAGCGCGCTCTTGATCAGCGACGGCGTCGCGCGCAGCGGATCGGCGTCGCGATCCGTGCTGGCCGCGCTCACTTTGTAGACCTCGCGTCCGCTCGCGCGCTCGAAAAAACGCAGCGTCAGCGTATGCCGATACGCACGTGCCCCGAATAGCGAGAACGGTCCGCCGCTCTGCCGGCCGCAATCGCCAGCGGTGCAGTCGCTGCGATCCACGCCGATTTCTGCGGGACGCGTTTCGTATCCGACTGACAGCACGTAGTGCGCGGGACGGTCCGCGGTATCGGCAAAGCCCTGCTTCGCCAGTTCGTCTCGCAGTTGGGTTTCGATCTGCGCGTGGTCGCTCTGCGCACCCTGCGCGCCCTGCGTCGGCATGCGCGCGAAGCTATAGGTCCGCTCGCCTGGCAGTGCAGTTGCAGGCGTGGCGGTATGCACGTCGGCGTGCATGCCGGTGCAGCCGGCGAGAGTCGCCGCCGCGAGCAGCGCGCCGATAAGGATCGCATTCAGCCCTTTCACCGCTTTCACCGTTCTCTCCTCGCTTCGATAGGTTGCGTGCTCACACGCCATGAAGAGGCCTTGCAGGCAACTCCGATTGTTCGTCGTCCAGTGCCGGCAGGCGGATCGTTACCGCCGTGCCGCGGCCAGGCGCGCTCACGACCTCGACATCGCCGCCATGACGGGTCACGACTGTCTTCACGAAGGCCATGCCGAGCCCCGCGCCGCCCACATCGGGCCGCTCGGTTTCATGGAATCGCCTGAAGCGCTCGAACAGACCGGCCTGCTGTTCCTCCGGAATGCCATAGCCCTCATCGCGGATCGTGCACGACACGCCGGCAGACTTCACATACGACAGCTCGCAGGTGATGCGCGTATCCGGCGGACTGTACTTGACCGCGTTGTTCAGGATGTTGACGAGCGCGCGCGTCATCAGCGAACGGTCCGCGCAGATCCAGTGGCCGTCGTTGTCGTTCTCGTCGCGGCCGCTGCGGCCTGTCGCGCTGTCCGTTCCCGTATCGAGCGCGATGCGCTTCGCGTGCGCCTGCGGCCAGACTTCGTCGCTCGCATCGATCATCAGCTCGGCGAGATTCACCGGCTCCAGCATGTAGGTTTGCGATTCGGCGCGCGCGAGCTGCACGAAGTCATCGGCGAGTGTCAGCGCGCGTTGCGCATAACGTTCGATGCGCTCGAGCACGCCGCGCGCGAGCGCCGGCGTCTCTCGCGCGCGCTCCATTTCCACCAGCGCGAGAATCGATGCCTGCGGCGAACGCATGTCGTGCGACAGCAGCCGCAGCGCGTCCTCGCGTTGACGCTCGGCTTCGTGCAGCGCCGACACGTCGACGAGACCCGCGATCCAGCCGGTCGTCTCGCCTTGCGCGTTGGTGCAGTTTGCATAGCGCAGCAGATGATCGCGTTCGTCGGCGTCGCGCACCTCGACGCCCTGCGCCATCAGCGCGGCGAATTCGCTGCGCGCGGGATCGAGCAGCGCGGGCCAATGTGCGCGCGCGAAGAGCGTCTGGTCGGCGTCGGAGGCCGCGCCGCTGTCGATTGCTTTAACGAGCGTCAGCCCGCCGAGCACGGCCTGCATCGCGCGTCCTTCCGGCATGGGCGCGCCGAGCCGCGCGAAATGCGCCTTGGCGGCATGATTGGCGATCAGCACGATGCCGCGGACGTCGCTGACGAGGATCGGCTCGGGCACGCTGTTCAGGCTGTCCCACACGAAGCGCTTCATGTCCTGCACGCGTTGCGCGGCTTGCGCCATCAGCGCCATATGCTGCTCCAGCACGTCGCCGCCGAATTCGCGGCGGCGTTGCGGCGTCTGCGGGGTTTGCGGCAGCAAGTGCGGTTCGTCGGCGAGGCGCTGCAGTTCCTTGCGCAGATAGGCCATCGTCATTTCGAGGCGCCGCCAGTTCCAGATCGGATAGACCACCACCACGCCGATGATCGCCGGCACCGGCGACAGCCACAGCCGCGCGCCGTATAGCAGCACGGCGCTGCCCGTCAGCGCGATCACGCACAGCGCGCCCGTGAGCAGCAACGAGCGGCGCGGCGACAACACGAGGAAACCGGCCAGCAACGCGCCAAGCGACACCAGCGACACCGCGAACAGCAACCATCGCGCGGCCGGCAGGACCTGGCGACCGGTCAGCAGCGTATCGAGCACGTTCGCATGAATGTAGACGCCGGGCAGCGGCCCCAACTCGCCGGACACCGGCGTCGCGAACCGGTCGTAAAGGCCCGATGCGGTCACGCCGATTACGACGATGCGGCCACGCAATTTATCCACGGGGACGTCGCCGGCAAGCACGCTCGCGAAGCTCAGCTTCGTATAGCGCTGCGCGTTGCGGCTGAATGGGATGAGGAAGCGGCCGTCGGTGGATGCGTCTTGGTTTGCGTCGGGGTTTGCGTCGTTGCTTGCGTCGCCGCGCGCTGCGCTCGCCTGGTTCACCGGCTGCGGATTCAGCACAAACGTGCCCCGCTGCGCCGCCCTTGCGACCGTCACCATCAATTGCGGCCAGCGCGCGTCGGCGTCGCCTTCGAACTGGGCGACGCTGCGCACGATGCCGTCGCTGTCCACCTCGAGGTTGATATGCCCGAGGCCGGCCGCGGCGCGCGCAAGCGGCGCAACGGGCTCGACGACCACGCGCGGCGCGTCGCGCCCCGCATCTTCGAGCAGCACCGGCAGATAAGTCGGACTCAGCGCGATCGCGCGGGCAAGCGCGGCATCGTCGGCATTGGGTTCTGTGAAGAGCACGTCGTAGACGACGGCGGCCGGCTTCGCTCTCGCGATCTGCTCGAGCAGCTTTGCATGAACGCTGCGCGGCCACGGCCAGCGACCGAGTTGCGCGACGCTTTCATTGTCGATTTCGAGGACGACGATATCGGGCAGCACCGGCTGCGCGCGCCAGCTCAGCAAGTGGTCGTACACCAGGTGATCGACGCTCGCGCTCATGCGTCCGAGCGAACAGAGCAGGATCACGATGAGGCCGAGACTTCCGATCGCCGCCCATTCGATCAGAAAACGCCGACCCGCGCGCCGTCCAAGACGGGCGCGCGGGTCGAGGCTCAGGCGCGTAGATGTGTTCAGCAAGGCGTGCGCGTAGGGTCTGTTGGGCGTGCGAGTCCGGGAGCGTATCGCATGCGGCTGCGTGAATCTACCAGCGAATCCGCCAACGTCAGCGCGCGAGCGTGAACGAGCGGACCGCGCTCGTCGTCTCGTAGAAGCGGCCGTTGTCGAACTGCTCGGCGACGATCGTCCAGTAATAGACGCCCGGCGGCAGATCGCTCACCACCAGTTGACCGTCCGTCAGATCAGCGCGATCGACGATCGGATGACGCAGATCCGCTGTCGTCGCCATGACGAAGCGAAAGCGCGTTTCGCCCGACGCCGGCGCGCGGCTCACGAACCAGCGGAACTCGTACTCGTGACTGCCGGCGCGCGGCGCGGCGGACGCCGTCAGTCCGAACTGACGCCGCTCGAAGCCATACACCTGCGGCAAACCTTCGAGCCCGTTTGCGTCGATGGCGGCGATGCGCACGAAATAGGTGCCGTCGGCGAGACCGCCAAAGTCCGCGTGCGGCGTGCTCACGCGCAGGTCGCGAATCAGGTCGAGCTGGTCGGCGTCGCGCGAAATCTGCACGCGATAGGCGGCGGCCTTGCGCGCCGTTTCAGCGGAGCCACCGGCGCCGGCCGGTATCAGATCGAAGGCCACCGTCTTGCCGTCCTGCACGCGGGCCGGTTGGGCAAGCGCGGGCGCGGCCAGCAGTTCGACTGCTTCGCCTGGCGCGCCGCCGGCTCGCGTGACGCTGCCAAAGCGCGCCGCCAGCAGTTGCGCCGACGCCTGCAACGGCACGCCGGGTGCAGGCGCACGTGAGAGAGCCGAATCGGGATCGACGCCGACCGCGCCGTCCAGCACCTCGACGGCGGTGGTTTGCGCGTCGCCGTCGTAAGCGACGCGGAAGTGGGTGCCGCGCACGCCCGCGACCACCGACGGCGAGCGGATCTGAAAGCGGTCGTCTTTCTTCGTCGCGTGCGTGACTTCGCTTTCGACACGCCCGCGACGCAGTTCGAGTTGCCGGTCGCCCGCGCCCGTCAGTGCGGTTCGCCGCAGCTTGCCGATGTCGAGCATGGCGTCGTCGGTCAACGTCACGTGCGAGCCGTCGGACAGTTCCAGCGTGACGAAGCCGTTGGTTCCGGTGCGGATGCGGTCGCCTTCGCCGAGCATCTCGCCCGCCGCAAGCGGCACATACGGCCCCTTGCCGAACGCATGTTCGGCAGGACCGCTCGTCGCAATCACGCGCGCGGTTTCCGCGTCCTGTTTCAGTTTGTCGGCGGGCAGGCGCAGCGCGACGCCGGCGTGCATGCGACGCGGCGCGGGCACGTGGTTCAGGCGGCTTAACACCGCCCAGTCGCCGCCGTCGATCAGATAGCGGCTCGCGATTTCATAGAGCGTGTCGCCTTCGCGCGTCACATACGAAACATAGGCGGGCGGCGCGGCTTTTGCGCGCTGCCTGGGCGCGCGCGCAGACTGCGCGTGCGCGTCAGGCGGTGCGAAACAGGCAATCGCGAGCATGCCGGCTGCCGCGAGCCACGCGCTCGCGCGGCGGCTCGCCGACGCTGCACTGCCGCGCCCCGTCGCGGCAAGGTCGACGGCAAGATCGACGGCAAAGGTCACGCCTGCCCCGCTTCCCGACGGTCGGCCGCGGCCGGCGCGTCGCTCGCGGATTCGAGCCGTTCGAGCCGGTAGCCATAGCCGTAAATCGGCGTCAGACGGTAGCCGTGTTCGGGGCGCAGGCCGAGCTTGCTGCGCAGCATCGAGACGTGGGTGTCCATCGTGCGCGACGGGATGTCAGTCGCCTGTTTCCAGATGACGTCGAGAATATGCGCACGCGACAGCGGCCGGCTCAGATGCTGGAACAGCAGCAGCGCGAGCTCGAACTCCTTCTGCGTGACCGCGACCTTCGTACCGCGCACCACCACATGCTTCGCATGCAGGTCGAATTCGAACTCGCCGAACACTTCCTTCGCCGACGGCGGCTTCAGATGATAGGCGCGCCGCAGCAGCGAACCGACGCGCGCAAGCAGCACCGCGCCGGAGACCGGCTTGACGACGTAGTCGTCGGCGCCCGTATTCAGAATCGACGTGATGTCGCTTTCATGGCCGCGGCTCGTCATGAACAGAACGGGCAAGCGCTCCGACAGACTTTCCCGCACCCAGCGCAGGACATCTTCGCCGGACATGTCAGGCACGTTCCAGTCGAGCACCAGCAGATCGAAGGTCTGGCGCCGCAACTGCCGCACCAGTTCGCGACCCTGGCCATAGGCATGACAGACATGGCCCGCCGCCGACAGCGTTTGGCAAACTAGATCGGCCTGCGCCGAATCGTCATCCAGGACAGCAATTCTCATAAAACCCCGCAACGCGACTTACGTTTGTTCGTCATCTATAACTCGGGCCAGCGCACGAGCACCGTCAAATGGTGCCGCAAACCGGCGGATCGGCCGGGATGCCGGTGCTCGCTGGCACCGACGATCCGGCTTTCCACTCATTTCGAAGTTTCTTCCACTTTCTTTCAACTAATGGTCCTTCGCCTCGCGCCCCGTAAAGCTGTTGCCGCCCCGTCTCAAAATTTGTGCGCATTTTCTTTGATTTAGAAGCGGCGATTATCAAACCGGCGATAATCATAATCGAAAAAACGCGCGTTTATGCTCGCATCATTAAACGTCGCCGCAGCGGCGGCCTTTGCATTGCATCGCCCTTTCGAGCAACGCTTTGGCACCGCTTAGGTACCGTTTTGGGAGCCGCCTGCATGCCGCAAAATGCCGCCGAATGCCGCTCGGTGCGGGCTTGCGCGCCGCTCCGACGTTTTTCGTTTTTGCCTCTCAGGTGCTGCCGATTAGCGCTTCGCCCACTGGGCTCGCTATTGGATTAGTTGGTCTCTCTCGCGCGGTGCTGGCCCCGCCGCCTTGCTTTTCAAACCGCGGCCGGGAACAGAAAACAGCGCGGAAACAGCGATTTGACATTCGTGAGTCAGTATAGGAACTGTCTCAAAATAAATCGTTTAAGCTTTGTCAAATCCACCAGGCGTTGCGGGCGCCACCGCTTATGGCCGCTGTTGCACGCAATTAGCCCGCGTGCAACTCCACCACTCCGCGCGCCTCCCGGCTCAAACGACGCACCGCCTGAGGCGGCTGCCCGATCGTGCGCAGGAACGCGCGCCTCATTCGCTCGCGGTCCGTAAAGCCCACTTCGTCCGCGATCACATCCAGCGACAGGCGGCCCTTTTCCAGCATCAGCCGCGCCGCTTCGACGCGCAAATGCTCGACCGCTTTCGCAGGCGACTGCCCCGTCTCGGCGCTGAAGGCGCGGCTGAACTGGCGCGGGCTGAGTCCCGCCACCTCGGCGAGTTCTTCGACGGTCAATGCGTTGCGCAGATTGGCGTTCGCGTGGTCGATCGCCTTCTGGATCTTGTCGGACTTCGGGTCGAGGTCGAGCAAGGTCGAGAACTGCGACTGCCCGCCCGCGCGCCGGTGGTACACCACGAGCTTGCGCGCGACCGTGCGCGACACGTCCTGGCCGTGGTCCTTCTCGATCATCGCGAGCGCCATGTCGATGGTGGCCGTCATGCCCGCGGACGTCCAGATCGGCCCGTCGACGATAAAAATCTGATCTTCCTCGACGGCGATCTTCGGAAAGCGGCGCTGCAGATCGTTCGCGAACCGCCAATGCGTGGTGGCGCGCCGGCCGTCGAGCGCGCCCGCTTCGGCAAGCACGAACGCGCCTGTGCAGGGCGCTGCGATCCGCCGCGATGTTTCGAGCGAGCGTCTGACGAACGCGGTCAGCGCGGGCGACCGGAGGTCGATGTCGACGCCGGAGCCGAACATCACCGTATCGAATGTGGCGTCGCCGAAAGGCTGCGTCTCCACCCGAATTCCCGCCGACGACGGCACGAGCCCGCCCGTCTCCGACAAGAGCGTTATGTCGTACGCCGGCTCGTCGAGCACGCCGTTGGCGAGTTCGAACGCCGTGACGGCCGCAAAACCCATCAGATAGAAGTTGGGAAAAACCACAAAACCGATCGTATGCATGCGTGGCTCCAGCCATGTCCTGAATTGATGGTATATACGACATTTGAGACGCGGTCAACGAAGGCTATGCTTGGCCTATGCATCGCGCCGGCCGTCCGGCGCAGGCAGGACCGCATCGCCGCGCCAGGGCCGCGCGGCCGCGCATCGGAACGCAACAGGCTGGCTAAAAAGTAGAGAACCTTCACATGGACCGTCGATTACTGATACTCGCGCTCGGCATGTTCGCGATGGGCACCGACAACTTCGTGGTCGCCGGCATTCTCCCCGGCGTGGCGAACTCGCTGCGTACCTCGGTCGGCGCGGCCGGCCTGATGGTGACGTTTTATGCGCTGACCTACGCGATCGCCGCGCCGGTGATGGCGGCCGTCGCCGGCTCATGGCCGCGCAAGCCGCTGCTGGTCGGCGCGCTGAGCGTTTTCGTCGTCGGCAACGCGATCAGCGCGATGGCCACCGACCTGCACTGGGTGCTGTTCGCCCGCGCGCTCGCGGGCTTCGGCGCCGCGCTCTTTTCGCCTACTGCGTTGGGCGTCGCGTCCGCGCTCGCGTCGCCCGAACAGCGCGGCCGCGCGCTCGCCACGGTGACGGCGGGCCTGACGGGCGCGACCGCGCTCGGTTCGCCCATCGGCACGTTTATCGGCGGATTCGGCACCTGGAGAACGACGCTGTGGTTCGTGACGCTGCTCGGTCTCGTCGCGATGATCGGTGTGTGGACGATGCTGCCCTCCGTCGCGCAGCCGCAGCCGATCAAATTGCGCGACCGGCTCGCGCCGGTCCGCGACACGCGCGTCGCGCTCACGCTGCTCACATCGCTGTTCGCGTTCGGCGGCTTCCTGATGGTCTACACCTACGCAGGCGTCGTACTCAATCGCGTGACGCACGGCGACGAGCGTCTGCTCGCCGGCCTGTTCCTGGTGTGGGGCGTGGCAGCGACGGTGGGGAATCTGCTGGCCGGACGCCTCGTCGACAAGTTCGCGAGCCGCCACATTATCAACGCGATGCTGTGCATTGCCGCGATCAACTTCTGCGCGCTGCCGTGGACTTCGGCGCACGTCGTCAGCGCTGCCATCGCACTGATCGTCTGGGGTCTTTGCGGATGGGGGCTCATCGTTCCGCAGCAGCACCGGCTCGTGCAAGTCTCGCCGCAGGTCGCGCCGTTGCTGCTCGCGTTGAACAACACGGCCACGTATATCGGGCTCGCGTGTTCGGGCGTGCTCGGCGGCGTCGTGCTGCAATCGACGGGCGGGCGTTATCTGAGCGTCGTGGCCGCCGCGCTGATTGCGCTCGCGTTGATCCTCGCCGAGGCGGCGTATCGGCGGATCGAACGGCCGCAAGCAGCGCATCGCGCGGCGCCCCGTCGCGAGACCGAGGCGGCGTGAGCCTGGCAACAGTGGTTCGTTTGCGTCGATAATCGCGATTTTCCGCTCATGCGGGATAGCCCGCGCGGATCGCTGCGCAATCGAATCGAGGAACGCATGGACCGCTTGACTGGCATGGCCGTGTTCGTCGCCGCCGTCGACGACGGCAGTTTCGCGGCGGCAGCGCGCCGCTTTGGCCTATCGGCTGCGATGGCCGGCAAGTACGTCAGCGCGATGGAAGCGCAATTGAACGCGCGGCTGCTTCAGCGCAGCACGCGCCGCTTGAGCCTGACGGATGTCGGCCACGCATATTACGAGCGATGCAAGCGGATTCTCGACGCTTATGACGAAGCCAACCGGGAAGCCAGCGACGCGCACGGCACCGCGCGCGGTGTGCTCAGAGTCGCCGCGCCGGTCACGTTCGGAGCGATGCACCTGGGCGAAGTGCTCGCGCGATACATGGAGCAATTCCCGCACGTCAACGTTGAAGTTGCGCTGTCGGACCGCTACGTCGATCTGCTGGAAAGCGGTGTCGACGTCGCCGTGCGGATCGGTCGCCTGCGTGACTCCGCGCTGATCGCGCGGCGGCTCGCGCCCTGCCGCATGGTGATCTGCGCGTCGCCGGACTATATCGCTCGCAACGGCATGCCGCGCAGCCCCGACGACTTGCGGCAAGCGCCGCGGCTCACGTTCAGCGAAGCGGTGTCCGTCGGCGACTGGACGCTCTTCGACAGCGAACGACGCGCGCACGTAATCGACGGGCCCTGCCGGCTCGCCGCCAACAATACGCAGATGCTGCTTGCAGCCGCGCTCGCCGGTGCGGGCGTCGTCTACGGACCGACGTTCGTATTCGGCGAACAGATCGCATGCGGAAAGCTGGTCGAACTGCTGCCCGAGTATCAGGCGTCCGATCTCGCGATTCAGGCGGTCTATCCGAGCGCGCGCCATCTGCCGCTGAAGGTGCGCCACTTCCTCGACTACCTCGCGGCTGCTTTCGGCGACGAGCCGCCGTGGGATCGCTTCAGGCAAGCACGGGCGGCACGCGCGAATCCGCGCCGCTCGCTCGCTACGAAGCGCCCAGTTCGCCAACGAACTGCCGGATGATCGCCGCGAGCGCCGACGGCGCTTCGAGTGGCGACAGATGTCCGGTGCCCGCCAGCACTTGCAGACGCGAGCCGGCAATTCGCGGCAGCAACTCCGCGCGCAACGTGTCCACGCGATCGACCTGATCGAGTTCGCCGGCCACCACGAGCACGGGCACCTTGATCGAGCTGACCTCGTGCGTGATGTCCTCGAGCATCGCGGCGTTCGGCCAGGCTGCTCTCGCTTGCGGCGCACCACGCAGGCTGTCGGCAATCACCTGCTCGCGCAGCGCCGGCGTGAGTGGATTCGCGCTCAGCACGTTATCCAGCACCCATTCGATCGATTCACGCGAGTCGTACGCCGCCGCCATCACGGCGCGCTGCTCGTCGGGAAGCACCATCGGCGAAGGCGGCGACGGCGCGACGAGCACGACGCCCTGCAGTCCTTCGGGCCTGCGCGACGCGAGCAGTTGCGCGACCTTGCCGCCCATCGAGTGCCCGACGAGCACATAGCGCGAGAGCTTCAGTGCTTCGATGACATCGTTCGCATCGTTGGCCAGATCCGCGATCGTATAGCCTTGCTCCGGCGCCGCGGAATTGCCCCATCCGCGATGGTCGACGGCAATGCTCCTGTGCGCGCTCGACAGTTCGCCTGCAACCGCGTCCCACGTGCGCGACGATCCGCCCCAGTAGTGCAGAAACACGAGTGCCGGTTCGCCGCTGCCCCGCTCTCTGACATGAATCGTTGTTGCCCTCGTCCGGATATCCATAGCAATGCTCCTTGCCAATGCTCGTTGCGCGTAAGTGAACGGTGCGGGCTTGCCTGCAACCGTGGCCACATTGTGGATTTCGTCGAGCCATCCGATAAGCGCTGTTCTTCTTTATACGGTCGATCGCCGCGCGATCGGATCGGACGTGGAGCGAACGCCGGCGCAAGGCGTCGCGCGCAAAAAAACGGCATCGTCCCGCATGAGACGATGCCGCTCAAAAAACACCACACGCTCGCGGGGGCTACCACACGAGTGCTCAAAAAATAGCTGCTAAGAAAGTCTTCCTCAAGATGAAAGAAGTACTTTTGTAACGACGCAGGCGGTAGTTATTACGCACGCCGTAATAGCTGTGAGCCCGCAAGCAATGCTGCATGCGGCATCAAAAAACTTACGACCAAAGAGCCGCAAAACAGCGCGTTTTACACAAGCGATGATTTGTTACAGTCCGCTGTTGCGTATAACACCGCGGAAGACCGGCGGCCGTCACCCATACGTAAGCCCGCTGAAACCAACTGGCAGGCATGAGCGACGCGTCACATCAGACCGGCTGATCCATGCAGCGACGCGTGCCGTCGGCGCCGCGCACCGGCGCGATGTGTTCGAGCGTGACCTGTGCATGGCCCGCCGCGCGAACGCCGAGCGCTTCCGCGGCGGCATACGAAAGATCGATGATGCGACCGCGCGCGAACGGCCCGCGGTCGTTGATGCGCACCACCACCGAGCGCGGCCGGCCGTGCGCCGTCACACGCACGCAAGCGCCTAGCGGCAACGTGCGATGCGCCGCCGTCAACGCATGCATGTTGTAGCGTTCGCCGCTCGCGGTTCGGCGTCCGTCGAAGAGCTTGCCGTACCACGAAGCGAAGCCCGTTTGCTGAAAGCCCTTGCCGCAGGCGCAGGCCGGCACGATGGGCGAATCGTCGGCGCTGGACTGAGTGTCGGTGTCTGCATCGGCGTTCGCGTCTGCGTCCGCGTGCGGCTGCCGGTGCGCGTGCGGCTGCGGGGCCGACGCGAGCGGCACGCCGGCAGCGTCCGCACCGACGCCGTCGCTATGTTTCGAGCGCGATCCGCCCGCGCCTCGCAGCGTGTGAATGGCCGGGGCGTCGAAGCCCGACGGGCTTACGCCCGCGTCGGGTTGCGCGCAGCCAGCCAGCACGAGCGCGGCGCCTAACAATGCAAGCGCCGATGAAATGCGGCCTGTCGAACAACTGCGGAAATCAGAGATCATGAGCGTTGTCGCGCGCGCCGCGCTGCGTGAACAGCGCCGCGCGTCGTGTGCGGTCTGGTGGGTTCGGGGAAACAAACGCCGGCTTAATGGCGCTTGGGAAGGTAGGCAAGCGGATCGACGGGTTTGCCGTCCTTGCGTACTTCGAAATGCACGGACGCATCGCCGGCGGCGTCCGCGGAAACTTCCGCAATGGCCTGCCCTTTCTTGACGGGTGCGCCTTCCTTGACGAGCAGCGCGCGGTTGTTGCCGTAAGCGGTCAACAAATGCGAGTCGTGCTTGACGATGATGAGCTGGCCATAACCGGCGATGCCGCCGCCCGCATAGACGACGCGGCCGCTCGCCGCGGCTTTGACCTGTTCGCCAGCGCGCGTGGCGATCGTCACGCCCTTGGTCTTGCCGGCCACGAACGGCTCGGTGACCGCGCCGCTAACGGGCCAGGCAAGCCGCGCTTTGGCGTCGGCGGCGGTGGTCAATGCGGCATCCGTGTGCTTGTCCGCTGTTGCGGCCGCGCGCTGATCCGTTGCGGCCGCAACGTTCTGCGTTGCCGCGGGCGGAGCGACGCGCAATATCTGCCCGGCGCGCAGCGAGCCATCCGCGGAAAGACGATTCCATTGCGCGATCGCCGACGCGTCGCGGCCGAAGTCGTGCGCAATGGCCGTTAGTGTATCGCCCGGATTCACGCGATAAAACCCCGCGGGCACGGTCGGCGGATTCAACGCGGCCGACGCATTGCCGGCCGTCCAGGCCGAGATCGGATCGTAGGACGAACTGACCGGCGCTTCGAGCAACGGCGTGCTCGGCGAAAGCAGCGAGCAGCCGCTCAGCGCGCCGGCCAATGACCATGCGAGCAGCTTCAGAACGCGCGGCGCTGCGCGTCGGGGCAAACAGATTTTCATTAACGGATGAGAAGAGATCGTGATCTTGCCGAGCGGCGTTTCAGCGCTCGCGTTTTTGTGTGTGCGCTAATGCAACCATGCAATCATGCAAATCGGCGTCGCGGCCGGATGGCGCTCTTCATGCCGATGTGAAGCGAATGCGGGCGAATGCGGCGATGCGGGCCGATGCGCTCGCACCGGCCCGTTCTTCGCAGACTCGCTAACCGACGGAAAAATTACGGCTTGGCAGGCGCTGCTTCGTCGGCTACGGGCGCGCTGTTGTCGTCGCCCTGTGCCGTCGATGCCGCGTGCTTGTGTGCATGCTTATGCGCGTGCTTGTGCGCGTGCTTGTGCTGCTTCTTCGCGTGATGATGCGGGGCTACCGGCTCGCCTTCGTGCGTTGCGGCCGAAGCTGCATGCATCGGAGCCGCTTGCGGCGCGGAAGCAGCTGCGGGCGCGGAGGCTTGCGCGAAAGCGGCGATCGAGAACAGACCAGCGACGGCGGCGGCGAGAAGTTGCTTGTTCATGACGGTGTTTTCCTTAACGTATGCGTTGACTGACCGATTAATGGTCGCGTGTTCAACGAGTGCGAAAAGAAACCGTTGACGGCATCAGGTCAAACTCAGCAATCCTTGACGATTTGTGACGCCTTTGAACAGTAGCGAGTCAGATGTGACGAGATTTGAATACGATGAAAACGCGGGCTTTAGAGCGGCACGGCGTTTTTGAAAGACGCGTGGTTGTGATCGACACGCACGGTCGTTGCGACCGCGCGCGTCACTTCGAGCCTTCCAGCTCGGGCATCGGCGCAAAGAGCGCGTCGAGGTCGTCGTCGGAGAATTTGGCGGCGCCCGCGGCGTCTTCGGAGAGAATGCTGTCGGCGAGGCCCGCCTTCTGCTCCTGTAATTCCACGATCTTTTCTTCGATGCTGCCTGCCGCGATCAGCTTGTAGACGAACACGGGCTTGTCCTGACCGAGCCGATGCGCGCGGTCGGTGGCCTGATTCTCGGCGGCCGGATTCCACCAGGGGTCGTAGTGAATCACCGTGTCGGCGGCGGTCAGATTCAGACCCACGCCGCCCGCCTTCAGGCTGATGAGGAACAACGGCACTTCGCCTTGCTGAAAACGCTGCACGGGCGTGACGCGGTCGGTCGTGTCGCCCGTCAGGATCACGTAGGGAATCGCGGCTTCGTCGAGCGCTTGCGCGATCAGCGACAACATGCCGGTGAACTGCGAGAACAGCAGAACGCGGCGGCCTTCGTCGATCAGTTCGGGCAGCATCGAGAGCAACAGATCGAGCTTGGCCGAACGCACCCCCTTCTCTGTTTTATCGGAAGCCCGTGCCGTATGAGCGCTCGAACCTTCGCTAACTTCGCCGACGTTCTGAGCAGTCCGCAGCGTGCGCACGAGACGCGGATCGCAACACACCTGCCGCAACTTCAGCAGCGCATCGAGCACGATGATGTGGCTGCGCGCGAGGCCCTGCGCGCTCACCGCGGCGCGCACCTTTTCCTGCATCGCCGTGCGCACGGTTTCGTAGAGATCGCGCTGCGCGCCTTCGAGATCGACGGAACATACAATCGTCGTCTTGGCCGGCAGTTCTTTCGCGACCTCGTCCTTGCGACGCCGCAGCATGAATGGCCGGATGCGGCGCGCGAGCAGCGAGCGGCGCACGCCGTCGTTATTCTTTTCGATCGGATTGCGCCAGCGGCGCGTGAAGTCCTTCTGGCTGCCGAGAAATCCGGGCAGCAGAAAATCGAACTGCGACCACAATTCGCCGAGGTGATTCTCGAGCGGCGTGCCGGTCAGACACAGACGATGGCGCGCGCTCAAACCACGGATCGCCTGCGCGGCCTTCGTCGTGGCGTTCTTCACGTACTGCGCTTCGTCGAGAATCAGCAGGTGATATTGATGCTCGGCGAGCACCTTCTGATCGCGCCACAACAACGCGTACGTCGTCAGAATCAGTTCGTGTTCGCTGATCTGCTCGAAGCGCTCCTTGCGCTGCGGGCCGTTGAGCACCAGCACTTTCAGCTCGGGTGCAAAGCGTCGCGCTTCCTCGCGCCAGTTGTGCACGAGTGTGGTCGGCACGACGATCAGCGCGGGCTTGTCGAGCCGTCCGGCCTCTTTCTCCGCGAGAATGTGCGCGAGCGTCTGCACGGTTTTGCCGAGGCCCATGTCGTCGGCGAGCACACCGGCAAGACCTTGCTCGCGCAGATACTGCATCCAGTTCAGGCCCTGCTGCTGATAAGCGCGCAATTGCGCGCGCAAGGCCGCGGGCACCGGCGCCTCGCGCAAACGCGGACCGGCTTGCAGACGCTCGGCGAGCCGGCGGATCGAATCGTCGCCACGGAATTGCCAGCGGCCTGTGTCGCTCAACGCCTGCAGGCGGCCTGCGTCGACGGACGGCACGCGCAGCGGCGCACCATCGGCGAGCGACCCGCCGAGCGAATCGAACAGATCGACCAGCACACGCACCACCGGTTTGAGCCGGTCGGCGCGCAGCCGCAAGCGCTTATTCTCTTCGGTCTTGAGCTCGATCGGCTCGTCGTCGGCGATGGCTTCGAGCGCGCCGCCAAGCCAGCGCCGGTCGCGCCGGAACAGATCGGCGAGCAGCGGTTCGAGCCGCACGTTGCGCTCGCCGATGCGGATGCCCATTTCCAGATCGAACCACCCGTCGCCGGCCTGATGCGCGGTGCCGTCGATTGCATCGATCTCGATCACGTTGTAGCGGAACTCGGGCGCCATCGTCACACGCCAGCCCTTGCTGACGAGTTCGGGCACGGCGTCGTTGACGAACGCGGACCACGCTTCGGCATCGGGCAAGCCGAGCATCGTGTCGGGTAACAGACGCGACGCGAACACGCGGCTCGTGGGCACCTTCTGCAACCCGGTCTTGCGCAGTTCGAGCAGGCGCTTTTTCTCGGCGTCGTAGCGGCGGCGAATATGGATGACGTCGCCGCCCGGCATGGGCACGAGCGTGACGCTGCTGTCCACGTTGATGCTGACGCCGTCGTAGTCGAAGCTCACGCCGGCCAGTTCGACGGCCTGGCTTTTGGCGACGTTGCCCGCCTTGCCAGGCTTGCTGGTCTTTCCAGCGGACGGCAGCGCGTGGCTGTTCAGCGTAAGCACGGGCACGGGTTCGACATCGATCACGCGAATCGCCGATGTGTCGTGGGTAGGCGGCAACGGCAACTCGGGCGCGACTTCGCGCAGCACGGACGCGACGAGCGGCGCTTCGGCCAGCGAGATCGGCGGCATCGCGAGGTAGTCGGGCAATTGCTGGAACGGCAGCGACGAGCGCACGATGCCCGCCTCCCGCGCGTCGCCATCCACGTACCAGACGGGCTCGGTCGGCAGCACCATGCTCGCGCGCGGCTCGGTGCGCAGCACGGGACGCAGACGCTGGTCGGCGAGCGGTTCCCATTCGATGCGCCCCGGCCGGTCGGCGGCGCGCGCGAGCGGCGTCGGCGCGTCATCGCCGGGCGCGAGCTTGAAGTCGAAGAAGAGGCGCCCGGTGGCGATCAGCTTTTGCAGCATTTCCGCGCCGCTCGTGCCGCGCAGAATAAATTGCCCGAAGTCTTCGCGCGAACGGCCAAGCCACAGGCCGCGCAGAATCGACAGATCTTCGTCCGACACGAACCGGGGTTGCTTGAGCAGCGCCGACTCTACATTGCCCCACGTCTCGCCGACCTCGACGATGCGGCCATCCGCATCGCAGCGCGCGCGATACAGCACGACCTCGTGGCGCATGTGGAAGTCGGACCAGTTGAGCCGGTAGGCGAGCGTTTCGGTGCGGGCGGCAGCCGTTTTCTGAGCGGCGGCATCGGCGGCTTCGGCGCGCGCACGGAAGCGTTCGAGCCAGCTCACGAGCTCGGGGCGCACGCCCTGCGGCGGACCGAAGCGTTCCACCGACGCACGTTGCGTTACGAGCGGCGCGCTGTCGCTGCGCTCATCGTCGTCGACGCGAATGATGTGGTCCATCTCGTCGTGATACTCGAGCTCGGCGAGCAGCAGCGCGGCCACATGCTTGCAATTGCGGCCGACCGGACAACTGCAATCGCTCTGCGCCCACGGCGTGCCGCCGTCCGTGCGAAAGCGCACGCGGGTTCGGTAGGGCTCGGGCTGGCTGCCCTGCACGTCGCCCGTCAGTGTGGCTCCGTGCCATTGCATGTTGGTGACAGGGCCGACCGCGCGCGCCTTGGCGACGGTGTTATCACCGAGCCACTCTGCAATCCGTTCGCGATCAAAGAAAACTGACGACATCAGCGTGCATCCTCTTCAAGCCGGCGAAGGCAAGCGGCGCGATGGAATCGATTCGGCGGACGGTGCGTTGTCTACCGCCACGATTTTTCGAAGCGTTGCTTGCCAGTGATAACCGGCCATTTTACGCGTTGGCGGGATTTGGCTGTGCGAGGTGGCGCTCGTGGGGATGGGTTGTGGGTGGGGATTGTTAATGGCTCGCGATGCAAGCGGCAACGCGCGACGCGCACCAATTTGGACAGCGGCGCTTATTCGCCGAGTGGGTCGTCGCTGCCCAAGGCGCTGTCTATCTGGCGGCGCGCGTCGTCGAGCGCCGCGCCGATTGCGGCCGCGCCGCGAAAACGCGAGCGGCTCTGGCGCGGCGCGGTCCACTCGCCGTTGTCCGGTTGACCGCCGTCGTCACGTTGTATTCGCGTGGTCACCGTCGAGCCGCCTGCGGGATCGTCTTCCGCGAGAACGGTCACCGTGAAACCGCGATGAGTGTGCACTTCCTGCATCCGACTGCTCCTTCCGATCGGTGAGCTGAGCCAAGACTGGCCGCACTTCTCGAGCATTAAAGGTTGGACGGATTGCCCGGATCGACCTTGCCTTTCTCGATGTTGTCCGTCTGGTCGCCGAGCTCCTTGCGGTTATCGCCGGTCGTGATCTGCGCCTCGCCCTTCGCCTTGCGGCCCTCGTTTCCGGTGATCGAGCCAACGCCCTTGTTCACGAAGCCTTTGAGCTCTTCCTTGACTCCTTCACGCTGATCCTTGTTCATCTTTGTTCCTCCGGTAAAAAGTCCGCCTCTTAAAGCGGTTTGGGCCAGCGCGCAACCTATGGAGGTTGTCTTGCGTTAGGCGCCATCGTTCGTCACCGGATGCGAGCAAACCCCGTACCCGCTTCCCGCAATGCGACACGGCAATCGGATCGATTGTGAAAATCTTTTGGAATAAGCACGCGGCGCCCGTGTTTGCCCCCATGTAGACCAAAGCCGAACCGATAATCGACCGTTAATCGAAGTCAACCGAGAACCGATCCGGCTTGTCGTTATCACTGTCCCGCTGGCTAACTCATGGTCCAGCAAATTTTAATTTTATTTAGGAGTTCCTATCATGTCGAAACTGTTCGTTGCTCTTGCACTCGCCGCTGCCACGCTTGGCGCTCCCGTTCTCAGTTTTGCTCAGTCGAGCGCCCCGCTGACGCGCGCAGAAGTTCGGGCGGATCTTGTTCGCGTCGAGCAGGCGGGCTATAACCCGAGCCGAGGTGATGACGTCAACTACCCGGCTGATGTCCAGGCGGCAGAAGCCAGGATCGCCGCACAGAACGACGGGCAACTGACTACGCAAGCTGTCGGCGGTGTCGCGCAGAGTGGCACTTCCGCCGCGGGCACACGGCTTCAGACGGCGATGAGCTCCGGCTGCGTCGGCCCGGTTAGCTACTGCAATATCTACTCCGGCAGTTAAGTGAGCCCTGCTCAGCGACTCCGTCGTGCATTGACACGCGATGTCGTTTAGCGTCGCCCGCTCTTCAAATCAAACCTTGTTCGTTGGAGTTTCAAAGTGAAGATTTTTCCTTTCGCAGTATCGACCTTGACCTTGGCCGCCAGTCTTTTGGGATCCGCTGGCGCAATGGCGCAAACCACGCAACCCGCTACGGCGCCGATCAAGAACATCGTTCTGGTTCATGGCGCGTGGGTCGACGGCTCGGGGTGGAAGCCGGTCTACGACATCCTCACCAAAGACGGTTATCACGTCACGATGGTGCAGGAGCCGCTGACGTCGCTCGACGACGACGTGGCCGCCGCGAAACGCGTCATCGATCTGCAGGATGGCCCCACCATTCTGGTCGCGCATAGCTACGGCGGCTCGGTCATCACCGAGGCGGGCGTCGATCCGAAAGTGGCCGGTCTGGTGTACGTTGCAGCGCATGCACCGGCAGTCGGCGAAGACGAAAGCGACCTCGGCAAGCAGATGCCCAGCTATACGTCGAAGCAGGCAGGCGCAATCAAAAAAACCGACGACGGCTACACCTATCTGAATCCCGCCGACTTCGCGAAGGATTTCGCGGCGGATCTGCCGCTGAAGGAAGCCGAGTTCGAATCACGCTCGCAGATTCTGACGGCTGCGAAAGTTTTCTCCGCGCCGATGAAAGTGGCCGCGTGGACCATGAAGCCGAGCTGGGGTATCGTCGCGGCCGACGACAAGATCATCAATCCGGATCTCGAACGCTTCTATTACCAGCGCGCGCATAGCCATACCACCGTGTTGGCGGGTGCAAGCCATTCGGTGTATGAGTCGCGCCCGAAGGAAGTGGCCGCGGTGATTGAAGACGCAGCAAAGCATGCGCAGCAGTAATGCATCTGGCGACGCATGGATACGCTGCGCGTTATTCGACGCGCGCAGAAGTGGCTCGAACGCGATTCAGTTTTTGCATATGAATGGCACCTCGATGGTGCGGAGTCGACATCACAGCAAAAGCACGATCGCGTTCATCGCCAGAGAGGATAGACATGCCGCGCACCACGTTCGCATGACACGATGTTCTCTGTCGCGAAAGGGGCCACAGTCGCACCAAAATTCCGCATTGCTAAACGGTAGCGACTAACCTACGCTTCCTAACACTTCATGTAAGCGGAGGCTCGACGGCCATCCGTTTCTCTACTGAGGACCCGGCATGAACTGTGATCCAACCGATACGGCCGTGGTCTTCATCGACCCCCAGAACGACGTGTTGAGCCCGACGGGAAAGAATTGGGGTGCGGTGGGTGCGAGCGTCACGGAAAACAGAACCGTCGAAAACATGTTGAGGATCTTCAAGGCCGCAAAAGCCGCGAAGATCAATGTATTCATATCTCCGCATTACTTCTTTCCGACCGATCGCGCGTGGAAGTTCAACGGTCCGCTCGAAGCGGACGAGTTCGCAACCGGTACGTTCGCGCGAGAAGGCGCTCTGAACCTCCAGGGATTCGAAAGCTCGGGCGCGGATTGGCTGGCTGAGTTCAAACCTTACATTGATGACGGCCAGACCATCGTCGTGAGTCCGCACAAGGTCTTCGGTCCGCAAACTAATGACCTTGTACTGCAATTGCGCAAACGTCACATGAGCAAAGTCGTGCTCGGCGGCATGCTCGCCAACATGTGCGTGGAGGCGCATTTGCGCGACCTGCTCGAGCAGGGCTTTGAAGTGTCGGTAGTAGCCGATGCGACCGCGGGGCCACGTCATCCCGTCTGGGGTGATGGCTATAAAGCGGCCATGATCAACTATGCGTTTCTCGCGCACGCGGTGATATCCACTGACGACGTCGTCGCCGCAATGACTTGATCCTGGTGTCGGCGTCCGAACTTCCTCGCTTCACATGCCTTTCTTGCAGCGTATTTCTGTAGCTCTCACACAGTGCTGAGCCGCGGCTCGACATCCTCGAGCAAAGAAGGTGATCGCGGACCGGCCATCCGAACAAGGAGCATCGCAATGGCCAGTCCAGCCTCGAGTACTTCGTCTGCTGCCGACCGCACCGGTCCTGCCGTTCCCGTCACCTATCATCGAACCGCGGTGGTGGATGGATTGAAGATCTTCTACCGACAGGCCGGTCCGCTCGACGCTCCCGTTGTGCTGCTATTGCATGGTTTTCCAACCTCGTCGCATATGTTCAGGAACCTGATTCCTGCACTCGCCGGCCGCTATCACGTGATTGCACCGGACTACCCCGGCTATGGTCAGAGCGACATGCCGGATCGTGCCGAATTCGCCTACACGTTCGACCGCTACGCTGAATTAGTGGACGGCCTGCTCGACCAGCTCGGCGCGGATCGGTACACGATGTATGTCATGGACTATGGCGCGCCCGTCGGCTGGCGGCTTGCTCTGAAGCATCCGGATCGCGTGGCAGGTTTTATCGTCCAGAACGGAAATGCCTATGACGAGGGCCTCAAGGCATTCTGGGACCCGATCAAGGCGTATTGGGCCGACGGCTCGGACGCGAGCCGCAAAGCATTGCTGCCGCTGCTCACGCTCGAGACGACCATCTTTCAATATACCGATGGCGTGTCCGACCGCACGCGTATTTCTCCGGACAACTGGGTCCATGACCAGGCGCTGCTCGATCGCCCCGGCAATAACGACATCCAGCTCGACCTGTTCTATGACTACCGGACCAATCTGCCTCTTTACCCAAAGGTGCAGGCGTATTTCCGTGAGTTCAAGCCGCCGATGCTGATTGTCTGGGGCAAGAACGACGTCATCTTTCCGGCGGATGGCGCGTATCCGTACAAAGAGGATTTGCCGCACGTCGAGACGCATCTGCTCGACACGGGTCATTTCGCGCTCGAAGACAAGGCGGACGAGATGGTGCCGCTGATACGCGACTTCCTCGCCCGAAAGATCGACTCAAGAACGTAATTGAGGCTTGCATGGCTCAACTGCTATCGGTGAATGTCGGGCTTCCGCGCGACATCGACTGGAATGGCCGCACTGTCCACACCGGGATCTGGAAGAACCCGGTGCCGGGTCGCTGTTGGGCCAGGCGGCTGAATCTCGATGGAGACGGCCAAGGCGATCTCGCTGGACACGGCGGTGAGCAGCGAGCCGTCTTCGTCTACCAGATGGAATCGTATCGTTACTGGCAGGAGCAGTTGAAACGATCCGATCTCGTCTACGGCCAGTTCGGCGAGAACTTCACGATCGAGGGAATGCCCGACTCAGCGGTGTGCATCGGCGACCGTTATCGGATCGGCGACGCACTGTTCGAGGTCAGTCAGCCACGGGTCACCTGCTACCGCGTCGGCATTCGAATGAACGAGCCGCGGATGCCCGCTTTGCTGACATCCAGCGGACGGCCCGGCTTCTACTTGCGCGTCCTGCAAGAAGGCGAAGTCGGCGCGGGCGACGAGATCGTGAAGGTCGGAGAGGTAACGGAGCGGATGACAGTCGCAGAGGTCAACGCGCTCCTCTATTCGCCCGATCATCCGCGCGATCGGCTGGAGCGCGCATTGCGAATCGAGGCGCTTTCGCCGGGATGGCGCTCTTCGTTCGAGGCGTTACTGCAAAGCCGCATGAGCGGCGAGGCGAGCGGCAGCGCGGGCGGTAACGCGGGCCTCGCGCCCGCAGCGGCGACGCATCCGGCTCCGCCCGGGTTTCGACCGCTCACAGTGGCGGCCATCGAGCCGGAGTCCGCGGACGTCCTCTCTCTCACGTTGACGAGCGCGGACGGCCAGCCGCTCCGACCCGCTCTGCCCGGCCAGTATGTGGTGCTGCGTCTTCAAAGGACCGTCGACGGCCCGCCGCTTTTTCGCAGCTACTCGCTCTCGGGTGCTGTGTCGACGGAACGCTATCGAATCAGCCCGAAGATCGAGCCGAATGGCGCGGCTGGGAACTATCTGAGGGAGCATGTGCGTGTTGGCGATGCACTCGATGTCAGCTCGCCGCGCGGGAGCTTCACTCCGCAGGAAGGACAGCGGCCCGTTGTGCTCGTCAGCGCGGGAATCGGCGCGACGCCTCTTCTGGCAATGCTCCACGCGCTGTCGACGGCCCGCTCGACGCGGCAGGTCTTGTGGATGCATGCCGCCCGCGACGCGCAGCACCATCCATTCGCCGCCGAAGCGCGCCGCCTGGTGCTGTCGCTGGCTCACGGCCGCAGTCACGTCCGTTACAGCAGGCCCGGCTTGGGCGACCGGATGGGCGAGGATTTCGACGCGACCGGTCGCCTGTCGCGAGCGGTCCTGGACGAGGTCGGCGTCCCGCGAGACGCGGACTTCTATCTCTGCGGACCGACTGTCTTCATGGCGGATATGAAAGAGGCACTCGCGGCCTTCGGCGTGCCGCCCGAACGGACTCACGTCGAAATCTTCAACGGCGGGGAGTCGATGACGCCTGGCATCGCCGGCGTACCCACGCGAGTTCCACATCTGCCTGAAGACGCTGTGAACACCGGTCCGCTGGTATCGTTCGCACGCAGTGGCATCGCCGCGCACTGGAACGCGTCGGCCTATCAGAGCATTCTTGAACTCGCCGAGGCATGTGACGTGCCCGTCCGTTGGTCGTGCCGCAGCGGCGTCTGTCACAACTGCGAGAGCGGGTTGATCTCGGGGTCCGTCGCGTATGAGCCCAATCCTCTGGATTCACCTGCGGCGGGGAACGTGCTGATTTGCTGCGCGAGGCCACGTGGTGATGTGGTGATCGATATTTGAGTGGCGTGGGCGGTGGGTCGGCGCCGGGGGCGCCGTGTGGGCCAATCTGAGACGTTCGACATGGTGACCCGGATCGTCGACAATCCGCATGCTGGACGATCCAGGACGATTGAAAATAACGTATGAAAACCAACAAAAATTTCTTCTGTATGGCGCTATGCGTGTCTTTGCTTGCGGCCGCTACGTCTGCAGACGCCGGGTGGTATGAAATCAGAAACTATGTCGGCACGATTGGTAGCATACCGGTTCATGTGTCGTTGCAGACCTACGATGACACAAACCAGAACGACTCTGCTCACTGGCGAGTCGATGGCAGTTATTACTACGATGCCCATCGCGTGCCCATTCCATTGCAAGGAAAACGCCAGTCGAACGGGCAGATGCAGTTATGCGAGGCAGTAGAGCCTGTTTCGTTTGGCGATTCGCCCAAGGTACCTTCCGCTTCCCTTACGCACCCTGCTCCTTGTCCCATTGCATTAAATATCAGCGATAGAGGAGCACAGGGAGAGTGGCGGGATGGTAAAAACGTTCTACCGATCACGCTCCAACAGGCTGGCACGCTTGACGACACCGGACTCGATAATCCCCGAGTAGTCGGCGTTGTCGAAATACCGATGTGGCATCACACGAAGGACCACCTGTTGCTGGGTGTGTATCAGTCGTCGACTGATTGTTCGTTGTCGATGGTTCGTTTGCGTCTCATCAATATCAAAAACGGGCAAATCGATAAAGACATGAAATTCGACTGCGGCGCGGGCATCGTCGCCACCTCAATCTATGCCAACGTCTATCGTGCAAAGAATCCCCATCACGCGACCGTCATATTTCAGGGCGGCTACCATGGAATGGGCGACGACCGGGATGTTGCGGTCGAGCCGTAAGCGTTTCGCAAACCAGTGATTGTCGCGCGTGCTGACGTTGCACTGCTAAGGTACCGTCGACGCGCCCACATAAATCCTCGACAATCAGGGCTCTCGTAGTCCCGATTGACATTGATTTATGAGGCTTAGTGTGCCCCTTCTTTCGACGGTGGGAAATCAGACAACGTCTTTGCGCAGCATCTGCTTGATACTCGTTTCGATGTTTTGCTTCGCCGTTGTTGACGCACTTGGCAAGTCCGTCGCGCTCCAGTATCCGGCGAATGAAGTGACATTCTTCCGGATGCTATTTGGGTTAGTCCCTGCTATCGCGGTGTGCTTGCGTGGTCGTCCCCTGACCGACAGACTGCGAAGCATGGACGTACGCGGACAGCTTGTCAGGTCGTTGACTTTGCTTGGCGCATCGGCGTGTTTCTTCGCTGCCTTGCCTTACGCTCCGTTGAGCGAGGCGGTCGCGATCGTCTATTCAGAAACATTATTGGTTATCGTGCTCGCTCCAATGTTGCTGCAGGAAAGATTGATGCGCCGGGACGCGCTTGCGGCACTAGTCGGGTTCGTGGGTGTTCTGTTCGTAGTTCGTCCCGATGGATCTCACTCAAGTTGGCTCGGGCCGGTGCTTCTTATCGTCTCTGCAATTTTCGGCGCGTTATCGATTATTCAGATCAAGCGAATCCGGCCGACCGACGACTCCGGGACGACTGTCCTGTTTTTCACGTTTGTCGGCACAGTTGTAATGGGCGCGTCACTGCCATTTGCATGGCGTACGCCATCGATTGAAGCTTTGGGCTTGATGGCGTGGCTTGGCGCATTCGCCACAGCAGGCCAGCTCCTGATGACCATGGCATTCCGTCAGGCCGACGCCGCAGCCCTGGCTCCGTACAATTACACCAGCATCGTCTGGGCAGTGCTGTTCGGCTACGTCTTTTGGGGCGAGACCGTCAGCGCCGTCTCGCTGGCGGGAATCGCGATGATTGTCGGAAGTTCGATAGCCGTCGCGCTACGAGGGCGGCAGGCCGAGGGACCTTCTGTTTGACGGGGCATCAAGGAAGCAGCCCTACCCCTTATTGAACACGTTCACCACCCGCGACATGGATTTCGCTGCCAGCACGAGCAGAGCGCTGGTTGGACTGTAGTCGACGTTGTACATCAGGTCGATAAAGTAGAAGATGGATAGTGCGATGAGCGGGTGGTACATCGCGCGGCTTATCAGGCGTTTCATCGGCATCTCACGCTGTATCTTTTGCACGAACCGATAAGCCACTGTGCCTAAACCGATCTGCGCAAGTCTGGTGGCGCGCCAGGATTCCGGAACCGGTGGAAGGTTTGGCTGCGAACGACGGATGACCTTGAAATGTCACGTCCCATCCTGTGACGGACTTTGCCTCGCGCAGGCCGTTGCCGTCCTGCCCGTGCGTCGACATTTTTTGCCCGACCGTCCAGGTGTTGCCGACGCTTCGCCTGCCCGTTGCAGCGCGTCCAGGAAGATTGTCCGGTCCTACTGAAAAAGCGCGCCGTTTGTTGCACGCAGTTCATCCACAGGCGTCAGGCTGCGCTTGCCACGTTGCGGTGGATGTCCGTCAACGCCGTCCGTCAATCAAGGGGACCAGGATGCGCAAGCTGTTCTTCACGACAGGATCGCCTTTCGCTCGTGCCGTCCGTATCGTGCTTGTCGAGAAGGGACTCGATTTTGAGCGCGAGGAGACCTTCACGACACCCAGCGTCGAAGAGCGTGCGAAGGTCGCGCCGACGCTTCAGGTTCCTACGCTGGTCGACGGCAACCTGACGCTTTGGGATTCCGCTGTGATCATCGATTACCTCATGTCCACGTATCCAGGCGCGCCTGCGCCCCCAGGCATGGAGCCCCTGGCATCCGACTATGTGCGCGCGACGGAACGCTGGCACGACAAGCTCGTTCTCGCGACGTTACAGACGTTCGGCGTATCGACGACGATGGTGTCGCAGTTGCAGTGGTCCGGCGTCAGGCATGAAGAAAATGTTCACGCCGCGCGATGTGCGATGCGCAACCAGTATCTTCTCGACTGGTTCGAGACCCAGCTTGTCGGCGCTGACGGCGCTTTCGTCCCCGGTGTCATTTCGGCTCAGGACATCCTGCTCACCTGTGTTTGTCAGTTCATCGAAACGCGTCCGTTGCGATTGTCCTGGCGCTCCCCTGCCCGACCCAAGCTTGCGTCGTTGGTCGCTCGAATGGAAAGGCGACCTTCTGTGCGACAGGAAGCGGCACTCTGGTGGGAGCCGGGGGTGACATACGCGACTGCTGCCGAAGTGGAATGGGCAAAACATAAAACCATTCGTGACGGGCTGAGCTTCAGCGAATGGACGTCGCAGTCGGCAAGTTAAGGTTGCCGACAAACTGCCTGACGTCGTCCAGCACGGGTTGCTGGTCGCCCGCGAAGACCCAGTGATCCGCACCGTCGAGCCCGACGAAGCGCGCCTGCGCGATGTGGCTGGCGAGATGCCGGCCGGCGCCGATGCGAACTTGAGATCGTTCGCTATGAGAATCGGTCGCGACATCGGTTGGAGTTCGATCGGAATGGACTACGAAAAAGCAAACGGAAACCGTCGTCCGAATTCGTTGAACAGCCCTTGACCTCAAAACGAGTCGCGATCTAACCCATTCGAGATACCAGCACCGCCCTACGCTTCCTCGCGCGCCGGTACGCCCACAACCACCTCCACCCCCGCTGCCGCCAGCAATTGCCCAAGCGCCGACGCCGGCGCCTCATCAGTCACCAGCACGTCGACGCAATCCGCGCCGAACGCGTGCAGCAGCGCGCTATGGCCGAACTTCACGTGATCGGCGGCGACCACGCGGCGCTCGGCCTGCGCGAACGCCGCCAGCGAAAACGCGACGTCTGCCGGCAGTGCATCCATGAAATGCCCGCGCATGTCGATCGCCGTCACCGATACGATCGCGTAGCGCACGTGGAACTGGCGCAAGAAAGCCTGCACGCTGTCGCCGACCGCGGCGGCGTCGTCGGCCCGCACTTCGCCGCCCGCGATGAACACGCGGTTGCCGTTGTGCGGCGCGAGCAGCCGGGCCACTTCGATCGAGTTGGTGATGACCGTCAGCCGCGAACGCGCCCCTAAGGCCCGCGCGATGTGCACGCAGGTGCTGCCGCCGTCGAGAATCAGCGAATCGCCGTCGCTGACCAGTTCGGCGATGCGCGCGCCGATGGCCCGCTTGCCCGCGAGACTCGCCGCCATGCGCCGTTCGAACGGCGGCTCGTCGAGGCGCTCGGGCAGCATGATGCCGCCGTGAACCTTCAGCAGCAGACCCTGCTCGATCAACGGCTTGATATTGCGGCGGATGGTTTCGTCGGACACCTCGAATCGCGCGGCAAGTGCGGTGATCGTGCAGGTGCGCTGCTCGCGGACAAGCCGCAGGATTTCAGCCTGGCGTTGGGTCGAGAGCATGGAGTCGGGCGGATGAAGGGTGCGGTGAGTTTAGCAAAACGACGGGCTGATGTGGGATTTCCCACATATTTCCACATCGGGCGGCATAGCCCTTGGTCCACGGCATGCGAGACGCCGGAGCGACGCCCGACGCCTACCGCAGCGTTCACAGCCGAATGTGCAAGCGGCTTCGCCGCAGCCTTCGCTGGATCTTTGCCAGCCGCCGTCCCAACGCCCTTCCCAACGCCCTTCCCAGCCATTTTCCCAACCGACCTCACAGCCGTCTTCGCTGCTGTCCCGTGCGGAAGATAACTCGCCCTCAGACTGATCCGAGCGCACGTCGATCGCTCACCTACCGCCAAAATACGACCACCACATGACACCACCAAACCACCACACAGCCTCGCGTCTCACGTTGCATTCCGTGCACTTATGCGGCAATCTACGCGCATCAACGCCACCAACAACCACACATGTCCACGCCCATCCCCCCACAAACCCGCGTCGTCATCATCGGCGGCGGCATTATCGGCTGCTCGGTCGCCTACCACCTGACCAGGCTCGGCTGGACCGACGTCATCCTGCTCGAACAAGGCCAGCTCTCTTGCGGAACGACGTGGCACGCGGCCGGCCTCGTCGGCCAGTTGCGCGCGCAGGAAAGCATGACGAAGCTGATCCGCTATTCGACCGCGCTTTACGCCGAACTCGAAGCGGACACCGGCCTTGCCACCGGCTGGAAGCAATGCGGCTCGCTGTCGGTGGCCCGCACGGCCGAGCGGATGACGCAACTCAAGCGCACCGCCGCCGTGGCCCGCGCGTACGGCGTCACGTGCGAGGTGATCGGCGCGCGCGAAGCCGGCGACCTGTGGCCGGTCATGCGCACCGACGACCTGCTCGGCGCCGTCTGGCTGCCGGGCGACGGCAAGGCCAACCCAACCGATCTCACGCAGGCGCTCGCCCGCGGCGCTCGCATGCGCGGCGCGCGCATCGTCGAAAACACCCGCGTCACAGCGATCCACACGCGCGACACGCACGGCTCTCGCGAAGCAACCGGCGTCGCCTGGCGCAACAAGGACGGCGACGAAGGCTCGATTAACGCGGACATCGTCGTGAATTGCGCGGGCCAGTGGGCCAAAGCCGTGGGCCGACTGTGCGGCGTCACGGTGCCGCTGCACTCGGCGGAGCACTACTACATCGTCACGGATCGCATCGAGGGCGTGCACCCCGATCTGCCGGTCATGCGCGATCCCGACGGCTTCATCTATTTCAAGGAGGAAGTGGGCGGCCTCGTGATGGGCGGTTTCGAGCCCGACGCCAAACCGTGGGGCATGAACGGCATTCCGGAGAACTTCGAATTCCAGCTTCTACCCGACGACTGGAATCAGTTCGAAATCCTGATGACTAACGCGCTGCAACGCGTGCCCGCGCTCGAAACCGCACAGGTCCGCCAGTTCTACAACGGACCCGAATCGTTCACGCCCGACAACAACTTCATGCTCGGCGAAGCGCCTGAATTACGGCGCTTTTTCGTCGGCGCGGGCTTTAACTCGATGGGCATCGCTTCCGCGGGCGGCGCGGGCATGGCGTTGGCCGAATGGATCGTCGCGGGCGAGCCGACCATGGATTTGTGGCCGGTCGACATTCGCCGCTTCGCGCGCTTTAACGGCAACGACGCGTGGCTGCATGATCGCGTGAAGGAGACGCTCGGCCTGCACTACGCAATGCCGTGGCCGAATCGCGAACTCGACAGCGCGCGGCCGTTGCGCCGCTCGCCGCTCTACGCACTGCTGCGCGAGGACGGCGCGTGCTTCGGCAGCAAGATGGGTTGGGAGCGCGCCAACTTTTTCGCGCCGACGCCCGGCGAAGCACGCGTCGACTACACCTTCGGTCAGCCGGACTGGCTGCGTGCAAGCGGCGCCGAACACCGCGCCTGCCGCGAAGGCGTGGCGCTTTTCGACATGACGTCGTTCTCCAAATTCCTGGTCAAAGGACGCGACGCGCAAAGCGTGCTGCAAAGCCTCGTCACGAACGACGTCGACGTACCGCCCGGCACGGCCGTCTATACCGGCATGCTCAACGAACGCGGCAATTACGAATCGGACTTCACGCTCACGCGCATCGCCGCGGACCAGTACCTGCTCGTCACCGGCACCGCGCAAACCACGCGCGACTTCGACATGATCGAGAGAGCGATTCCGCGCGACAAACATTGCGTGCTCGTCGACGTGACCAGCCAATATGCGGTGCTCGCCGTGATGGGCCCACGCTCGCGCGAACTGCTGCAAAGCGTATCGAAAGCGGACTGGCGCAACGAAGCGTTCGCGTTCGGCCAAAGCCGCGAAGTCGACATCGGCTATGCGACGGTGCGCGCAACGCGCCTCACCTACGTCGGCGAACTGGGCTGGGAACTGTACGTGCCGGTCGAATTCGCCGTCGGCGTGTACGAGGCGTTGCGCGAAGCGGGCAAAGCGTTTGGCCTCGCGAATGCAGGCTATTACGCAATCGATTCGCTGCGGATCGAGAAAGGCTACCGCGCATGGGGCCGCGAACTCACGCCGGACACGAATCCGTTCGAAGCCGGGCTCGCGTTCGCGTGCAAGCTCGACAAGGAGATTCCGTTCCGCGGCCGCGACGCCCTGCTGAAACTGCGCGACGAGCCGCTGCGCCGCCGCATGGTCGTGCTGAGCGCGGACGGCGCCGCGGATCGCATGCTATGGGGCGGCGAAGCGATTTTGCGCGACGGCAAGCCAGTCGGCTTCGTGAGCTCGGCGGCGTTCGGCCACACGCTCGGCTGCCCGGTCGCGATGGGCTACGTGAACAATCCCGATGGCGCAGCCGACGCCGCGTATCTGACGAGCGGCGCCTACGCAATCGACGTGGCCGGCGAATCGCTGCCGGCCACGCTTCACCTGAAGGCGCCGTACGACCCGCGCGGCGAGCGCGTGCGCGCGTAGCCAGGCGTTTGTTCACGAGCCGCGCCGCTCCTCGGCGCGCGCCGCGGTTCAATTCATGCTGTCCGTCGACGCGCTTTCGCTTGCCATGCGGCTTGCCGCCGCTTCGGCGGCGAGCGCCAGCTTGTGCTGCTCGACCTGATGCGCGAACACGGGGCTGACATCCGGGTACGATGCGTCGGTCACGTAGTCGAGGCCGTTCTGTTGTGCCTCGATCAGTTCCTGGTAGACCTGGGCGCGCGTTTTTCCTTCCGCGAAAACATTCGACGATGCGGCGAGGACGACGACGGACAATGCGGCAAAAGCGATCTTCTTCATGATGAACTCCGGTGAGTTGTGTGCGGGTTTGCATCAGGGAGAACCACGCTTTGCCGGCTTTTATTCCTGGGCGCGGCGCAAGTAAAAAACATTTCCGCGCGACGGAATAAAGCGCGCCGCGAACCGGTTTGCCCCGGTCTGGACGACGCCTTGCTCACGCGGTAAAAGAACTTCTGAAAGACGCCGCGCGAGCGGAATAAACCGGCGTACAACCGTGTTTGCACCTCAACAGCCGAACCCCGGCCGGAGAACTTGCATCATGAAACCGACCGACGCCCCCGCCGATTCACCGCTTTCCGAAGCCGACGTTCAAGCCTACGCCGACGGCACGCTGTCGCCGGCGCGCGCCGCGTTTTTGCGCGACTATCTGGGCCGCGATCCGGCGGAAGCCCGCCGCGTCGCCTTTTACGGCTCGCTTAACGAGCAGATTCAGCGCTCGTTTCAGACCGCCGACGAACCCGCGTCCACGGCGTTCAAAGCCCGGCGCGGCGCGGCGAGCCGCTGGCGCAACGTTGCCGGCAAGCCGCGTGTGCGCAAGGCGGTCAGAGCGCTGGTCGCCGTCGTCATCGCGTGTGCGGCGGTGAGCGGCTGGTTTGCGGCGACCCAGGTGACGCAGCAGGCGCTCAACAATGCCGCCGTGATGGCGCTGGCGGAAACGGTGGCCGCTCCTTATCCGGCGGCATCGCCGACTCGCCGGGAGCCGTCCGCGCCCGACCTCGAGGCAATCGGGCTGCGGCTCGTCGATGAGCGCGTGCTGTCGCTCGGCCTGTTGCAGCGCGCCACCGCATTCGTCTATCTAAACGGCGACAACCAGCCGGTGATCCTGCTGTCGACGCTCGCCCTGCTCGCGCCTGCGCAGCCGCAGTGGTCCGCGCGCCGCATCGGCGATGTGCGTCTCTTGACGTGGACCGCGCAGCGGCAACGCTTCGTGGTCGCGGGCGACGCGCGCACGCACGGCCTGATGCGCGCCGCCGACGTCATGACGATGCCATGAGCGCCCACGCAGTCGTACACGCGCGATGACTCGCCGCATCGACGGGAATAGAATCCGCTCACGCGTGTTCGCCCTACAACCGCCCTACAACACGAGCGACGCTCCGACGCAGCGCCGCGCTTCCTGCCCACGAGAGGCCCCATGACCGGGATCAAGAATGGATGTCCGTGACGAGTTGATGGAACACGTGCCGCGCCTGCGGCGCTACGCGCGGGCGCTGATCAACAATCGCGACCTCGCGGACGATCTGGTGCAGGACACGCTGGAACGCGCGCTCGGCCGCACCGGCATGTTCCAGCCCGGCACCGACCTGCGTGCGTGGCTCTTCACGATCATGCACAACGTGTTCGCCAATCAGGCGCGCAAGGCATCGTCGCGCGCGGTCCATGTGGCGGTCGACGACGAAAGCGTTCACGAAGCCGAGTTCGCCGTGCCGGCGCCGCAGACGCGCTCGCTGGAAATGCGCGATCTGGACTACGCGTTGCAGCGTCTGCCGGTCGACCAGCGCGAAGTGGTGCTGCTCGTCGGCCTCGAGGAAATGAGCTACGCCGACGTCGCGCTCGCGCTGAACGTGCCCATCGGCACGGTCATGTCGCGGCTTTCGCGCGGACGCGAACGGCTTCGGGCATTGATGGCGGGCAGCCAGCCCGGTGCGAAATTACAGGTGGTGCGATGAGCGACCAACATACCCCGATCACTGAAGAAGAGCTGCATGCTTACGTGGACGGCACGCTGTCCGACGAACGGCGCGCCGACGTCGAGCGCGCGCTCGAACAGAATCCCGAACTGGCTGCGCGCATCAGCGATTATTTTTCGCTGAACAGCCTGTTCCACGATCGCTACGACCGCGTGTTGAACGAACCCGTGCCGAAGCGCTTGCAGCCGGCCGCGCCGCCGCATTCGCGCCGCTCGCGCATCGCCGCCAACTGGCCGCAATTCGCGGGGATGGCGGCGGCGCTGGTGATGGGCGTCGGCATCGGCGTCGGCACGCATATGGGGCAGGACGTGATGCAGTCGGTGGCGGGCTTCTCCGTGGGTTCGTCGACGGGTTCTTCCAATACGCGCCCGGTGAGCGCGGACCGAGCCGAGGTCTTCGCCCGCCAGGCCGCGGTTGCGCACGTCGTGTATATGCCGGAGGTCGACCGCCCTACCGACATGAGCGCCGATCACGAGCAGGATTTCGTGCAGTGGCTCGCGAACCGTCTCGGCACCAACGTCCATCCGCCGATGCTGGCGAAGCAAGGCTTCTCGCTCTCTGGCGGGCGCCTGCTGCCCGGCCCGGACGGCCAGATGGCCCAGTTCATGTATCGCGGACCGAAGGGCGAACGGGTGACGCTGTGCATCTCGCGCCGCCAGGTGAATGCGAACACCACGGCGTTCAAGCTGTACCAGGACGGACCCGTCAACGTGTTCTACTGGGTCGACGGCGATTTCGGCTATGCGGTGTCAGGCGGCATCGACCGCAAGCAGTTGCTGCAGCTCTCGCATGACGTGTACGCGCAATTGACCGGCGCGACGCAGACGGATTGATGCGCCTGCGCTGGTGAACCACCGCGCACGTCAGCGCGCGGCCGACTTCACCAGTTCGCGCGGCGTCACGCCGAGCAGCCGCCCGATCCAGTGCGCCATGTGGCTCTGGTGCGAGAAGCCGGCCTCCAGTGCAATCTGGCTCGCGGAGAGCCGGCCTTGCAGCAGCATCGTTCGCGCGCGTTCGACGCGCCGCTGCACCACGTACTGATGCACCGGCACGCCGAGCGTCGCGCGAAACAGCACCTTGAAATGCGGCACGCTCAGATCCGCCTGCGCCGCGAGTTCGCTCAGCGTGAGACGGCGGTCGAGATGCGCTTCGATGAAGTCCGTCACGCGCGCCGCTGTTCTCGGAGCGAGCGTGCGCTCCTTGCCGTCGAGCGACGGCGCCCCGCCGATCAGCCGCACCACCATCGCCGTGCACAGGCTTTCGGCGTATAGCGGATCGGACGCGTCGTCGGCTTCCAGTTCGGCGCGCAACGCCCACGCGAGATGCTGGAAGCGCGCATCGCGCATCTGGAATTGCGGGCGAATCTGCGCGTCGCTTGCCTTGACTGCCAGTTGCTCCGCTGTCCTGCGCGCGAATTCCTCGCCGATCCAGACGCTGAAAATCGTGCAGGCCGATTCGTCGCTCCATTGGCCGTCGAGTCCCGCGGGAATCACGTCGGCGTCGCCGTGCGCCTGAATGCGCGAGTGCGGCTTCTCGTTGCAAAGACAATGCGCTCTGACCGGCCCGCCCACATGCACGCCGATCCGATGATGCTTGAGCGCCGGTATCCGGTGCAAGCCCGCCGACACGTTGACCAGCTCCGCGCCGAAGCCTTGCCAGCCGAGCGTTTTGCTCGAGCGCAGCGCGATGCGCGAGCCGCTGTGCGCGGGCGGAATCTGAGTCGGGACAGGTATGACGGCGTTCATCGTTTGTCTCGCGGATGGCAGTCGATCTGCGGGCATTGTGCCGGGTTTTTCGCGGCTTCGCTCGATGGACGGCCATCGTCAAACGACCATCCGAATCTGTTCATTTGCATCCGCGCATGCGCGTTTTTTGCAGCACCTGTCCTTATGATCGGGCCATGACGATCCAATAAGGAGCCTCACGTGTTCGTGATTTTTGGAGCAGGCGGCAAGGTGGGCAACGCAAGCGCGGCCGCGTTGCGGCGCGCGGGCTGCGCTGTGCGTGCCGTGGTCCGCAACGCCGCGCAGGCCGCGCCGCTCATCGAGCTGGGTTGTGAGGTGGCGATCGCCGATCTGCACGATCCTGCGTCCGTAGCGCGCGCCATCGACGGCGCGCACGCGGTGCAGATGCTGTGTCCGGTGCCGCGCGATCACGACGACCCGGCGAGCGCGATGCGCCGCATGATCGACGCGAGTGTCGACGCGTTGCGCGCGAATCCGCCGCAACATGTGCTCGCGCTTTCGGATTACGGCGCCGAGCACGCGAGCGGGACGGGCATCACCACGCTGTTCCACTACCTGGAGACGCGGCTCGGCACGCTCGGCACCCGCCTGACGTTTCTGCGCGCCGCCGAACATATGCACAACTGGGCGCGCGTGCTGCCGGTCGCACTGGCGAAGGGCGTGCTGCCGAGCCTGCATCATCCGCTGGACAAGCGCTTTCCTACCGTGGCCGCAGAGGATGTCGGCGCGCTGGCGGCTCAACTGCTGATGGACGGCAAGCCGCCACGGCATTCGCCGCGCGTGGTGAGCATCGAAAGCGAACAGCGGGTGAGCGTGATCGACGTCGCGCGCACGATTGCCGATCTCGCCGGCCGCACAGTCACCGCCCACGCGGTGCCGCGCGAGCAATGGGCGGCGATGCTCGCCGGAGCCGGTCTCGGCGACGGACACGCGCGGCTGATCGTCGATCTCTACGACGCGCATAACGCCGGCCGCATCGACGTGCAAGACGGCGTCGGCGAACGGCGTTTCGGTCCGACGACGCTGACGCAGGCGTTAGCGGCAATCGTGCCGCGCGGCGCAGCGCTTAGCGCCTGACGGGAGGATCGATATGTCGACCTGTGCTCTACGGCATGCAATGAGCAAGCGACGCGTGAATACGAGCCGCCTGCTCGCCGTCGCGCTGGCGCTGGCGGGGCTGATCGGCTGGCGCGCGGTTCGCGATCTCCTTGCCGCGATTCCCGATAGCAACGACGACTTCGGCTTGTTTTAGCGCCGAAGCAATGACCGCGGCCGGCGAACGACTGTCCGCACCGCGCTGGCGCTTGCGCATTGCATCGCGCCGCGACACCACGCCCCACGTCTTAAAACTCGCGCAACCCTCAGCACTGGATTAAACTTTGGCGGCTCGTTCGGCCGCCGCGCTCAAAGTTTGGTTCACCGAACGACTTATCGGCTAAATCTTTCTCCCCTATTGCCGTTAACGAGGTGAAAGGTTCTTAAGTTTGCGTCGGGTGCATGGAAGTCATAAATTCAAGACGGTGGGCGCCGCGGGGCCGGAACAGGTGGATCGCCGCAGCCGCGGCACTCGGTGCCGCCGCGATCATCAGAGCGATCCTGCATCCGCTGCTCGGGCCGTTTATGCCCGGCACTGCTTTTCTCATCGCCGCGGTGCTCGTCGAGTACTACTGCGGCCTCGCGCCCGCGTTATGCGTGATGCTGCTCGGGCTTTGCCTTGCCGATTATCTTTTCGTGCCGCCGTATGGCCACATCGACGTGATCGACGCGTCGGATCTGCATCTGCTGATCTCGTACCCTCTGCTCACGATTCTCATCATCAGCCTCGTTGAACGTTTGCGGCGCGCGCAGTATCGCGCCGAACTGCTTGCGGCCGTCGCGCAGTCGCGCTACGAAATGCTGCTGCGCCATGACAACGAGCGGCTGCTTGCCCGCCGGGCTACCGATGAAATGCATCGCATGCTGCGTCATATCGCGCAGTACCACCGCTCGCTGATTCTCATCAAGGCGCTCGATCCGGCCAACAGCTTGCCGCCTGGCAGCTTCGTGGCCGCGGCCGCCACGGCAACACCCAATGCCCTCGTGGACGACGCATCGTTGCACGCGGGCATCGCCTATTGCGCGAAGCACACGCAAGTGCACGAGGAGGATCTCGCACACGTGCGCGTCCATCTGACGCCGGGCCATCACCGTATGCGTTTTCTCTCCGGCGCCCGCGACGACTGGCGGCCGGTCGAATGCGTGTGCGATCGCTTCACCACGTCGTCCGGTGAATTCCTGGTTTTGCGCGCGGATGACTGACATGAACGCCACGCCATTTTCAGGCATTGAGGGCAGCGATCACGCGGTCCTGCTGCTGCATGGTCTGTCGAGCTCGCCGCTCGAATTGCGCTTTCTCGCCCGGCTGCTTGCGGACGAAGGTTTTGCCACGCATACGCCGGAATTGCCCGGCTACAGCGCAGGCACCGGACATCAGCCGATGGAGCAATGGATCAGCGCGGCCATCGCGGAGTTCGACCGGCTCGCCGCACGGCATCGGCACGTCTCGATCTGCGGTCTCTCGATGGGCGCGACGCTCGCGGCCGCGGTTGCGCACGAGCGGCCCGCCGCCCGCGCGTTGCTGCTGCTGTCGATCACGCTCAATTACGACGGCTGGGCGATTCCCTGGTATCGCTTTTTGCTCGACTACGTGTATTACACTCCGCTGCGCTCGCGTTATCGCTATCGTGAGCAGGAACCCTACGGGCTGCGCAACGAGGCGTTGCGCTCGAAGATCGCGCGCGCGATGCAGAAGAACGACATCAGCGAAGTCGGACCGGCGTTCATCGGCTTGCCGGCGCTGCACGAGGCCGGCCGCCTGGCGGGCTCGGTAACGAAGAAGCTCAAGGGCATCGGCACCGATTGCCTGATTATTCACGCCATCGACGACGAAACCTCGAGCCCGCATAACGCGCGATTCGTCGGGACCACCATCGGCGCGTCATTCTTGCGAACCATCTGGCTCGACGACTCCTATCACATGATCACGTCCGACAACGAACGCGAAGTCGTGGCGCGCGAATGCGCCCTCTTCCTGCGCGAAAGCGTGGCCGCCACCGTGTCGAGCCATAACCCGGCACCCGTGGTTTCTCGCGCGCTCGCACGCCGCCTGCGGCAACTCGCGACTGTGGCGAGGAAAGCATGAAGCGCACATTCGTGCTCAAGGCGGCAGTGTGCGGCTTCGCTGTGGCAGCTTGTGCCGGCGCGACTCACGCCGACGAACAGCAAGCAGCAAGCGACTGGAAAATATCGGTCGGGCCGGGCTTGTATGTGTTTCCAAAGTACCCAGGCTCTTCGCAGATCCAGGTGCTGCCGTTTCCCGTTCAGGACATTTCATGGAAGGACCGTGTGTTCTCCCAAGGTCCGGACGTGCTGGGCGTCAATGCGCTCGCGGGCGAGAACTATCATGCCGGGGCCTCGCTGAGCTTCGATTTCCAGTCGCGAAAGAGCTCCGACGATGCGCGGCTCAAAGGCTTGCCCGATGTGCACGTCGGACCGAAGCTGCGGCTTTTTGCGGACTATACGTGGTGGGCTTTCACGGGCTCGGCGGCGGTCTACAGGGACATCGCCGGGACCGGGCAAGGCCTGACCGCGATGGCGGACCTCTTCGTATCCGCGCCGCTCGGCAAATTGCTGCTGTCCGCAGGACCTGGCGTGACATGGGCGAACGCGACATACACGCAAACCTTCTTCGGCGTGAATGCGCAGGAAAGCGCCGCGTCGGGCCTGCCTCAATATGCGACGCATTCGGGCTTGCGCGACGTGCACTTCAACGTCAACGCGCTTTATAAATTCGACGCGCACTGGTCGGCGAACGTCGCGGCTGTCGTCGGGCGTCTGCAAAAGTCGGCCGCCGGCAGCCCGATTACCGAGCGGCGTCTCGATCTGAACGGCATGGCTTCGGTGTTGTATCGGTTCTAGCGCACCGTTCGCTAGTGTTGCTCGACCTGCCAGCGCAGCACAGGATGCGTTGCGCCCGCAGGCATCGTCCACGCGCCGTTGCTGCCGAAGTCCCAACCGGCGAAGCTCGCCGGATCGCTCATCTGCGCGGTCGTCAGTCCGTTCGAGGGCGGCAGATTACCGCCGCTCGTCGCCACGCCCGTCGTCTCGGCGTTCCAGTACACGTTGCTGCCAAGCCCCGAGCAATAGGCGCAGACGCCGCCTACCTGGCGCAAGCTGTACGCCGAGACCTTGCCGGTTGCGAACGACTCCGTGACCGTGCCGCTGTTGATATTCACGAGTCCCCCGGACGAGCCGCGCGACTCGTTGGCCGACACATTGCCGGTCGCATACGACTGCGTGATGGTTCCTGTGTTGTTGAACACGAGGCCGCCGCCACCCGAATCGGCGACGACATCGGCACTGCTGCCCGAACGCGCGATGGTTCCCAAGTTATCGCCCACCAGTCCGCCGATCGACGCACCTGCACCATTGGTCGGCGCCGAGATTCTGCCCGAGGTGAACGTATTGACGATCAGGCCGTGGTTACTGCCGGCCAGAATCCCGATGGACCTGAACGACGGCGCATAGATATGCGAGTTCGCGTTGATGTTCACGTCGCGCACGACGGCGTTTGCGGCGATATCGCTGAACACCGCATCCGAGTCGGGCGAGATGTTCAACACCGTGTGCCACATGCCGTCGAACTGCCCGGAAAACGATGTATGGTCGGTAAAGCCCAACGTCTTGAACGCATAGCCGTTTGCGTCGATGTCCTTGCCTAGCGCGTAGTTGCCGGCCATGTCGTTGGCTATGTTCTGCAGATCCTGCGCCGAATTGACGAGCTTATAGCCGGTGGCCTGCGTGAGCAGGCCGCTGTACTCGGGCGCGCGCCAGGCGCTATTGCTCAGCACGACGCCGGGCGTATAGCTGCCGGTCATGTCGTAAAGCGCGCTGACGGTGCCGGTACTCGAAGACCAGTCGATCATGCCGTTATTGGCGACGCTGCCGCCGTTGTCGATGCCGCCCGCGTCCGCTCGCAGCGTGAGTGCGCCGCTGCCCTGGTTGCCGAGCGTCGCGCCCGAGGCGATCGAAACACTATGCGCCGCGTTGAGCGCGAGCGATGCGCCGCCGGTCCATTGAATGCTCTGCGCGACGTCGATATCGCCGCTTTGGCCCGCCGCGCCTGTCGTCGTCATGTTGATCGACGTGCCCGCGCTGAGGCTGCGGGCAAAGGCGCGCGACGCGCCGTCATCGAACGTATATGCGGGCAGCGTAACGTTCCATTGGCCTGCGGTGACTTTCGTGAGATCGCCCCAGAAGGTCAGCAGTCCCGTCGTGGTATCGACGATGCCGCCGGTTCCATCGGCGCGCTGCGCGCCGACGTTGCCCGCGAGAATCACCTGGCCCGCGGTGCCCGCCACCAGCCACACATGTCCGTCGCGCGTCGCGGTGCCGGTTGCGCGCACTGCATCGTTGCGGCCGGCGAGCGCATAGATGTTGCCGTCCACGGCTTGCAGGTTCACCTGCGCGGCTTCGATTGCGCCGGTATTGACGATCGCGCCGCCGCTTGCGGTCTGCACGAACATCTGCTGCCCGCTCGACGAATCCTGCAGCAGCACCTTGCTGCCCACCGCGATCTCAGCCGTGCCCTGCGGCGCGCTGATCGTGCCATAGTTGTCGACTTCCTTCGCGGCGATGAGCAGCACATCGCCGTTCGTCGAGCCGATGTGGCCGAGGTTGACCACACGCTGATCCGACTGCCCGGAGAACGTCAGCGCTCCGCCGTTCATGAACGACGCGTTGTCGGTGTCGAGTGTCGAAGCAACGAAGCGGCCGCCTGTCGTGACCACGCCTTGCGGCCCGACCACGACGCCTTGCGGATTGATCAGATAGACGCTACCGGTCGCGTTGAGCTTGCCGAGAATCGACGACGGCGAGCCGCCCGTCACACGGTTTAGCGTCGCACCGGAACCGTTGTTGAAGACGACCGTGTTGTTGCCGCCGATCGAAAAGCTGTTCCAGTTGACGACGCCGCGCGTCGAACCCGGTTGCGTGACGGTCAGCGTATTGCCGGCGCTGGCAATCGAACCGCTGCCGCTCACATAGGCTCCGCCTTGCGGCAAGGTGCCTTGCGCAAGCACCGGGGCCGCGCACGACATGCCGATGAACAACGCGAAGACAGACAGTGAGATAGAGACGGGGACGGCGGGCAGGTTGCCCGAGGCGCGCGGCGGGCGCATGGAGAACATATCGCGTGACATACTTTCCCCTCTTTTATACAAGCGGAATGGCATGCCACTCTGCCGGGGCCTTTGCCTCTGTTTTCAGGGCGTGGCCAATGCAGCATAGGCCATAAATTGTGCTCTTAACTAACAGGAACTCTCAGCGTTTTGTGCCTTGATGCCTGCGTTTTGTGCCGACTCCGAATCCGTCGACCGCGTGCACACGCACCGCGGCCCCTGCACGGTTCGTTCGCTCACTGCACAACACACTCGAAAGAAGCAGCCTGATTCACGTCGCCGCCCTGATAACGCGGCCATTTCGGATAATCGCATAGCGGCCGCGTGCGACCGGGAACGCCGGCGGTGTCGGTAGTCACCTGCGCGACCGGAGCCTTGCCTCTTTCGACCCATTGCTGAAGCGCCGACAGCGAATCCCAGGTGGCGTTAAACGTACTGCTTGCCGCGTGACCCATCCCCGGGATCTCATAGAAGCGCACGAACGACTCGACCTGGCGAACGCCGAATTGCGCTTGCAGCCGCCGATAATATTGCTCCGTTGCACGCGTGCTGACCAGTACATCGGATAATCCATGAACGAGCAGCAGCTTCCCGCCGCGTTCCTTGAACGCAGCAATGTCGGTGCTTGCGTCGAGTTGCGAACTGAGCTCGCTGATACGGTTCGCCCATACGCCCGGCTGCTCCGGATCGAGCGATAGCGAATTGAAGTTCGGGTCGCGCGTGACCGAGTACTTGATCCACTGATCGGTCAGCACGCTGATATACGGTGCCGTCAAAGGCATCGGATTGGCCGGCTGTGATGTGCCGAATGCGAGGAACGTAACCACAGGCTCGACCGGAGAACTGCGCGTGACAATGCCGAAGTCCGCGCCCCATACGTTGTAGCCAGGATATTGAGTCTCGCCACTCGCGAGCCGGAAGCGAAAGTGGGTGGACGTATTGATTGTTTTCAACGCTTCGATTTGTGCGTCCGACAGGCAATTGTCGCCGGTGTCCGCGCCCTTTGCGCAGCGCAACGGAGCACTGTTGAGCGTCGCAATAGACGGATCGAATCGCGCGTTGCATTGCTGCTGATCGCTGATCAGGCCGTCTGCCACGCCGTCGAGCGCGTCGCATGCCTCAATCGCCGCGTCGTACAGCGCCTGCCGTTTGCCGACGGAAAGATAAACGCCCGGTTTCGCCAGCGCGCGGTTCATGCGTTGACCGCCGAGTAGCGCCGCTGCGTCGTCCCATGCCGGATACCATGCAATCGCACCGTCCCAATCCGATGGCCAGCGCTGGATCGCCGTGACGGCTTCACGTCCACCCGTCGAACCGCCTGCGAAGTAAGCCTTGCGTGGGAAATGCGCATAGCGGGCCTTGATGATCGCGAGCGCTGCGTCGTGGGTTTTCTTTAATGCGTCGCCGCCGAAATTTCTAACCGCTTCGTCGTTCAGGCCAAAACGTCCGTCCTGCGAGGCGAGCGCGTTCGCCTGATGACCCGAGTCGCTTGCGAAGGTCGCATAGCCGCGGCCAAGCGGTACGGGTTGGTCGACCGGGCCATTGGGCACGTTGCCCGCCACATTCGGAATGGTCCCGTCAAAACCACCGCCGCCGAACATCACGACTTTATCGTTCCATTGCGCGGGCAACGCGACCTTGAATTGAATGTCGGGCGCGGATCGGTCGAGTGGCGAGATCTTGCCGGTGACCTCGCAGTATTCCGGTAGCGCGGTTGCGCCGCTTCCGCTCGCTGCGACTGGCTTTGCGGCGGTGACGGCCGCTCCCGAGGTCGACAAGCCTATTTCCGAAGCCGGCACGATAAAGCCTTGCAATCGCTCGCACGCGGCCACATGACCGGCGGGCAGAGTCGCAGCTATGCCGGATGCGGGAATCGCCGATGTAATCAAAAGCGCGGCAGGGAGCGCGACGGCGCGCGCGACTTTCCAATTGCCAAGGTGAACTCGAATCATGATGTCTCCGTTATGACCGACGTTTTCCGCGACGCGAATGCCGCGCGCTGCTTGCACGTTGTGCCGCTACAGCGTCATGCCGCCAGACGCTTCGATAACAGCGCCGTTGATATAACTCGCTTCGTCGCTCGCGAGAAAGGCGTAGATGTTCGCGATTTCTTCGGGCTTGCCCAGGCGCCGCAATGGAACCTGGTTTCTCATCTTCTCGAGTACTTCGCCGGGTACGGTCGCCAGAATCGGCGTGTCGATAAATCCCGGCGCGACAGCATTCACGCGGATGCCTTTAGGGCCGAGTTCACGGCTCCATGTTTTCGTGAATCCGATAACACCGAACTTGGACGCCGCGTAGTTCGTCTGCCCGTAATTGCCGTAGATTCCGACGACCGAACTCGCATTGAGAATCACGCCGGCCTGCTGGCCGATCATGCAGTCGAGCACGGCTTGAGTAGCGTGAAAGACGCCGCGCAGGTTGACATCCATGACGTCTTCGAATTGCTCGACCGTCATGTTTTGCAGGCGCGCATCACGCGTAATGCCTGCGTTATTCACCAGCACGTCGATGCGCTTGAAGCGCTCCTGCACGCTGGCCGCCATATCCTGAACGGCCTCACGATCGGCCACGTTGACGGTGAAGCCCACCGCTTGCGCGCCCGCCTCGCGGCACGCGCCGACCACCGATTTCACCGCATCGGCATTCACGTCGCATACCGCGACGCTCGCGCCTTCGCGTGCGAATTTGAGTGCCGTCGCCGCGCCGATTCCCTGGCCCGCGCCTGTGACGATTGCAACCTTGCCGTTGAGTCTCATTGGATCTGCGTCCCTGGGTAGTGAGTTGTTTTGATGTCGGTATGCCGTCAAAGATATTCGACGTTGCCATCCACGCTGATGGCTTGCCCGGTGATGTTGTAGCCCGCCGGCGATGCGAGGAATAGCGCCATCGCGGCAATGTCGTCGACGGTCACCATCCGGCGCAGTGAGATCTTTTTCAGGTACTGCTCTTTCATTTCGTCGAACGACACGCCCGTCGACTCGGCTCGCGCGGCGATCACCCTGTCCATTCGCTCGCCTTGCACGACGCCTGGCAGAACGGCGTTCACGCGAATGTTCTCGGGCCCAAGCTCGACTGCCAGCGACTTCACCAGTCCGACAATCGCCCATTTGGTCGCGGCGTATGGCGTGCGAAACGCGTACCCGAGCCGCCCCGCCACCGACGACATTGCAATGATCGCCGGGCAATCCGATGCCTCTTTCAGCAGCGGTACGGCCTTATGCAGGAAGTAGTACTGGCTGTTGAGATTCGTCGAAATGGTTCGTTCCCAGTCGTGCGGTTGAATGGATTCGACGTCGCCCGTCGGACCCGCGATGCCCGCGTTGTTGATCAGAACGTCGAGTCCGCCGAGCCTCGCGCGCGCGTCGTCGATAACCTGGTCGACCTGCTCGCGATTTGCCACATCCGCGACGCCGGTGTAGAGCTTGGGGTTCCTCTCTTTGGCTTTTTCTACCGCCGACGCATCGACATCACAGATATAGACCTGTGCGTCTGCTTGAACAAATGCATCGGCAATGGCTGCTCCAATTCCGGCGGCTGCGCCAGAGATAAGTACGCGCAGACCGGGCCTCGGTTTGAGAAGCTCGAAAGTATTCATGTGTCGCACCGACAAAATAAAATCGAATAGGGAATAAAGCTGTTTCCGGGCTTATACGCTTTCATGGCGATGCCGGCATTCAGCTTTTGGATGTGTTGAGTTGCGCGCCATTGGCCGTCGCCGGGATCGGACGATCCGCAGCCCGGATGGCTTTCGCAAGGAGCGGCACGAGACACAGGCCGAGCACCGATGCGACGACCACGACGTTAAAGCCCGAGTCGCTTCTGCCGGTTATCGTCTCGGCCAGCCCGAAAAGATAAGGTCCGACAAAGCCGCCCAACAAGCCGATCGTATTGATGAAAGCAAGTCCGGCCGCAGCCTGCACGCCTTGCAATCGCTTCATCGCCACGGCCCAATACGAAGGCAGAATGCCGCCTGCGAAAAAGCCGGTGATGCCAAGCAGCGTGATTTGTGCCGCCTGATTTTTCGTCGCGATAAATGCGCACGCGGTGATAACCACGCCCGCAGTCAGCACACCCAGGAAGCCGCAGTCATTGCTTATCCGGCGGTGAATGCGCGGCAGTGTGAGCACGCCGAGCAGAAAGCCAATGCCGACACTACTCGACAGTAAGCCGACGAGAAGCGGCGACTTAACATGCATCTGTCCGACAATCGACGGAGTGAAAAAGTACAGGCCCACGAACGCTACCTGATTCAGAAAGTAAATCAGTGCAATGAGTACCGTGGTCGGACGTTTCAGTGCGGCGATCCAGTGCGCTGACGTGAGTTCGGCGTGACCGTGCGTGTCGATGACCGCGTTATCCTCGAGCGCCTGTGCTTCCTCTGGCGTGAGCCACTTCACCTCGCTGGGCCGGTTCGGCAGCTTGAAAAAGAGGATGATGCCGACCACGATGGTGGGCAGACCTTCCAGCAGAAACATCCACTGCCATCCGTGCAGACCGCCGATTCCGCCCAGTTGCATCAGCCCCGCACCGAGCGGATTGCCGATAATGAGCGCAATAGAAGGAGCGGTATAAATCCAGCCCACGGCGACGGCGCGGTCTTTAGGCGCGAACCACAGCGTCACCATGTACATCAAGGCCGGAAAAAGCCCTGCTTCCGCGACCCCAAGCAATACCCGCAGAACGTAGAAGGACAGCTCGCCTTGCACAAACATCATCGCCGTGGATAACGCTCCCCAGGTGACGGCGATACGCGCAATCCAGGCCCGCGGACCGACGCGGTGCGCCGCCAGATTACTGGGCACTTCGAGAAGCGCATAACCGATAAAGAAGATGCCGGCGCCCAGCCCGTAGGCCGCCGCACTAATGCCGAGATCGGCCGCGAGTGCGCTCTTGGCCAGCGCGACATTCGTGCGGTCGATAAACGACATGAAGTAGATCGCGCACATTAACGGAAGGAGCCTCGCCATCGCCTTGCGAGTCGCTCGCCAGTGCGTGTCGCCGAGGCGGGGGTCAACAGTAGCTGCAGTCATGATGTCTCCGGAAATTGTCCTGCCTGTTTTTTCTTGTGTTGCGCGTCGGGCGATTGCCAACCGGCGCGGCAGGATAAAAAGTACTTCGGCTTGCGAACCTTTTGGGCGCAATGCCATCTGCATTGATGCTCAATGCTTAAAGCGAGACGCTTTCGCGCCCTTTCAATCCGAGCATGGCGCGGGCATCGGCCGGTGTCGCGATTTCGAAAGAAAGCTCTTCGAGAATTCGGCGAATCTTGCGGACCTGCTCGGCATTCGACTGTGCCTTCACGCCACGCGACAAGTAGACGCTGTCTTCCAGACCGACGCGAACGTTGCCGCCCATGATCGCGCCCATTGTCACCAGCGACATCTGATGACGGCCGGCGCCAAGAATGGAGAACTGATAGTTCTCACGTCCGAATAGACGGTCGGCGGTCGAACGCATCAATGCAAGGTTCTCTGGATCGGGACCGATGCCGCCGAGAATGCCGAATACGGACTGAATAAAAAACGGCGGCTTGATGAGCCCGATGTCGATGAAGTACGCGAGGTTATACAAGTGCCCGACGTCGTAGCATTCGAATTCGAAACGCGTGCCGTAGTCATGAAACTCGGTGAGGATGTTCCTGATATCGCGGAACGTGTTCCGGAAGATCATGTCCTCCATGCCTTCGACGTATTCCTTCTCCCAATCGAATCGCCAGGAAGAGATTCGGGCCGCGACCGGATGCAGCGAGAAGTTCATCGAGCCCATGTTCAGCGAGCACATCTCGGGTTTGGCGACGCGTGCGTAGGCCAAACGCTCGTCGAGCGTCATGCGCGTGCTGCCGCCAGTGGAGATGTTGATGACCGCGTCGGTCTGCGCGGCAATCGCGGGCACGAACTGGCGGAACACTTCGGGCGCAGGCGTTGGCCGTCCGTCTTGCGGATTGCGTGCATGCAGATGAAGAATCGCCGCGCCGGCCTCGGCGGCCTCGAGTGCTTGAGTCTTGATGTCATCGGGCGTGAGCGGCAGATATTCCGACATCGACGGTACATGCGCCGAGCCTGTCACTGCGCACGTAATGATGACTTTACTGGTCGAATTTCCCATTTCAATACCTATCGTGTTGCGGCTGATGCAGAGTGCTCGGAAGCCGGGGCGAATGCGGCCTCTGACGCAATGACGCGCGTCAGGCCGATTGCCACGAGCGCCAAAGGCGCGAGATCACGGGGATGGTGGATTTGCATGCTTGTCTCCAACAGCTTTGCGAGTCGCACAACTGCAATGCGGACCCGTCTCTTGTCCCATTGATAGTAGTGAGATACGATTCAGTATGTAAGGTCAATTTCGGACAAGCTGATGTCCCACGAGGACATCCACGGGAGGCACGGTGTCGGCGAAATTTCCGCTGTTGAACGAGCGCATCTACGCGCCGTACAAGATCGCGGCGCTGGTGGAAGTACTCGCGGAGCAAGGCATTGCCCCCGAACAGAGCCTCAAGGGAAGCGGCGTCGAGCCCGACCAGATCTACGACGCGTCGGTCATGACCTCGGTGCGGCAATACGCGATGGTATGCAGAAACGCCGTCAGTCTTTCATCCGACCCAAGTACTCCTTTCAAAACGGGAGCACGTCTTCATCTCGCCGCCTATGGCATGTACGGCTATGCGCTGATGTCGTGCCTTTCGTTGCGCGACTACTTCCGGCTAGGCGTCAAGTACCATCGGCTCGCCACGCCGACTATCACGATCGAGTGGACCGAAAACCCCGATACTTCGGTGTGGACTTTTCCTGACGCCTTTTCTTCGAATTTGCCGCACGACGTCCAGCAGTTTCTTCTCGAACAGCAGTACACGCAGCACGTCACGCATCTTCAGGACGTCGCGGGAAGAAGCTGCCCGCCGGTACTTGCGCGCTTCTCTTATCCCGCGCCCGAGCATGCCGCGATATACCGCGAGTACCTGGGTTGCCCGTGCGAGTTCGACGCCGACGAATGCCAGTTGATCTACGACAGCGCCATACTCGAAGTTAAGCCGCACCTTGCACATCGTCATTCGGCAGCACTCTTGCAGGAGACCTGCGACAGACTGATCGGGCAAGCGAAAACATCATCGGGTGCGTCGGGTGAGGTGTATCAGCTTTTAATGCGCAAGCCCGGCGTTTTTCCGAGCATGGAAACCGTGGCCGAAGCACTCAAAATGACGAGCCGAACGTTGAGGCGCCGACTCGAATCGGAAGGTACGTCGTTCGTCGCGATTGTCGATGACGTCCGCTGCTCGCTCGCCACCGAGTACCTGAAAACCACCAAGCTCAGCACCGACGACGTCGCGATGCTGGTCGGCTTTAGCGACACGGCCAACTTCCGCAGAGCATTAAAGCGCTGGACCGGCAAGGGACCTGGCGAGATTCGCGACGAGTCATGAGTCGCCTGGTGGCTGTTTTTATAGTGGCTTTGTAGTTCTTTTCAAAGGTTTCATTCTGTCTTCTCTTCGACTTTCGGCTTCTGCGGCAATTGCACCGCCGATTCCCATCGCATCGAACGACACGCGGAGCACGGCTCGGTCGGCCGGTTCTCGGCATCGACGGTCGCGCCGCAACTCCAGCACGCAAAGTAGCCGTGCGCGCCGATCGCATCGAGAAGCGAGCACTCCATGTCTGGTCGAACCGTCAAGCCGGGGCGTTCGTGCTTTCTCCACACGAGGCTAATAGAACCGGACGACTCCAGATAAACGCGGCGCAACTGTCCCAGATGCGCGACGTTTGCAGCACGAAGTTCTGACGCGAGCATTTCGCGGGACACCTCGCTGGTCTTGAGTTCGTCGAGAAGAATTCTGCCGTCCTTTACGAGCATGGTCACGTCGCCTTCCTGCGCTACCTGAAATTTGCGCCACCGCAGGCCGGCTCTCGAACTCATGCGCTGAAGCGCGACGACGGTAAATAGCACGATAGCCGCCGGCAAAATGCCTTGCGAAGAAACCTGAATCGGAACGCCAATCGCAGCGCCCAGCATGAGAATCACCGCGAGTTCAGTAATGCTCAACTGCGCAGCCACACGCTTACCCATCATGCGCATTGCCACTAACAGCAGCACATAGACAAGCGCCGCGCGGACCACCACTTCCAATAAGAACGCCCAGGGTCCGTCGCCAATCAGGATTCGCTGAACGAGCTGCATCAGACCTCCACTTCCCTGACTGCACATGTCCATTCAGTCGAGCCGCAGTTCTCGCATCGCGAATTGTCTGTGTGTTCCTTTTCAATCGTGTTGCCGCAATGACGACATGCCGACCAGCCTGGCAAGCGGCCTTCTTCCTGCAGTTCCTTGTCGATTGCCGGCAGCACGGAGAGGCCCGGCTTCGACGGTCTGGCGGGAATGAACGAGAAAGAACCCGAGGGCTCCACATATAGAGCCGGCTAATCTGTCCGAGGTGTTGCCAGCCCTTGATCCGCATTGCTTCGAATACTTTTTCGCGCGGCATCGCGGCACGCGCCAACTCGTCCATTTCGAGCCGGCCTTCGCTGACGAGCAGCGTGACGTCGGTTGAAATAAGTGTTTCCAGCCGCCGGTGTGTGGTGCCGAGCCGGGCAATGAGACGCTGCAATACGATTGCGACGAGTGCAATCACCAGCGGCGGCAGCATCCCCCGGTTCGACGCCTGCAACGGCACGCCGATGGCCGCCGCGAGTGTGACCACAATCGAAATTTCGAACAATGTGTATTGAGCCGCCACGCGGCGCCCGAGCAGACGCATTGCGATGACGAGCAGTACATAGGTCACGCCGGTTCGCAGCAGTACTTCAAGCAGGAACAGCGATGAGGTGTTCCCGAAAAGGAAGCGGTGCCAATCCGTAAGGCTGAAGGGATGGTTTTCCACGACGGTATGCGCAGCAGTGGCCTGGTGGGACACGTAGCGCATGGCGCATGCCTGAAGACCGCGCTAGGCAATTCAGGCACTTTCCATCTGCGAGAGCGCCGCTTCGGCCACTCGTCGCCCATTGTTCCAGTGCTCGTCGATGGCGGTCTTGCCGAACTGCGAGTCCTTGAAATGCGCTTCACATTGCGAGCGCTCGTAATCCACCGGCACGATGCGTACATTGTCCGGCTGCGCAAGCGCCGCTGCATTGATCAGTTGCGGGTCGCTCTGCCTCTTTTCGCCGTCGATGCACTCGAGCGCGTACGCAAGCAAAGACTTCAAACGCTGTGATTCCTCACGCGTTTCGTTGAAGAACGCCGCTCTGCTTGCGTGCTGAATGTTCTTGAGGCGAATGTCCACGTCGACGAGATTGTCCGCAAGCGGGCCGTCGCAACTCCATAAGTCGGCGCGCAAAATGGTGGTGCTCACACCAGGCGGTGCGATCGCCAGCAGATGGCGCACGGGCGCGCCGGTCACGAGCGAACCATCCCAGTACCAGGCGCCGTCTATTTCGACGGCTGGAAACCACGGCGGCAGCGCGCCCGACGCCATGATCATGGCGCCATTGAGTCCGTCGTCGTGATTGACGAAGTAGCGTGCCGCGCCCGTCGCCACGTTCGCAGCCACCACACTGACCTGGACGGGGCTGCGATTGAGCAGTTCGAAGTCGCATAGGTTCGACAGCGTGCGGACGAGTGGTCGTGTGTCGAATACGCTCGCATCGCCCGGATTGCCTGTGCCTGCGACCCACGGAATATCCACGCGCCGCACGAAGAACCCCGGCAACCCGAATTGCAGCGCGTACGTTTGGTCGGCTTCGGCGAGCATGCGTCTCACCGTTCGATGTTCGAGCGCGCCGCGCGGCGGCCATAGTTGCAACGCGTGCTCGCGCAGCGCGGAGCCGGGCACCGACACGCTATTCCAGAAGGTTTTGAGCCGCTCTATCCTGCGCGACGGCTCGTTGCCGAAATACAGCGCCGCATTGATGGCGCCAATCGACGACCCGCTGCAGGCGTCGATTTCAACACCCGCGTCGTGCAACGCTTCGAGCACGCCGGCCTGGAATGCGCCAAATGCGCCGCCGCCTTGCAATGCAAGTGCAATCCGGTGAGCAGGCTTTTTATCTGCAATCGTCGATGGCGGCATGCGGCTCCTCGTCTTCTCCGCACGCAAAGCGGATCAGGATAAAGAAAGCATGCAGCGCCGCAACGCGCGTTCCTGCTGTTCTCGCCGGACTGCGGCCGCAAAAGTACCGCGCGCGCAAGATCGAGCCAAGCGCCGTTCAGTGCTGACCCGCGTTCAGCACCATCCAGATTTGCCGGGCCTCTGGCCCCGCGAGAATTCGCGCAAAGACCGCGCGACATCGGCTGCACGTGTAGTGCTCTTCGCGGCGCGTCTCTTCCACTGAACCGACGCCGTTGAGCGTCAGCTCCGAGTGCGGAGGCTCGGCCGCCGATTTGCCATACAGTTCCGCGCATTGCGCGCAAGGTTGAATCCAAAGGTCCATGTGTCGGTCGTCGGTACTTTTTCTATTCGAGGCAAGCGCTTAGTCCTCAAACGGATTGCCGCTGCTTTTCGCCTCAGTACTGAGATTGTATTCCGCACGCACCGCCTTGAGGACCGCTTCCACGTCGCGCTCGAACCCGACCGCATTGCCGAAGTGAGTCATGTTCCAGTTGCAGCCCGTCTTGTCGGGGTCCTGCAATTGCGGCCGCGGCACGCGAATCTTCACGCCGTCCTCGACGATTTCCTGCAACCGATGGATTCGCCGGCTGACCTCCTGCTGAAGCTGCGAGGCATTGAGCGTCTTGCGTATCATCCAGGTCCCCTTCCGTTTATTCGCGCCAGTCTAGCGCAACCGACGCGCGCCGCGACGTGGCGCCGGAATGGAAAGCTGGACCTGATGAGTGTTGGTATCGGACGAGTAAAACGATGCGGGCTGTCTGGGCAGACCCAACATCGACTTGCCGTTACGCTCCCGCCCTTCCCATGGAATGCCCGCCCACTCTGGCTCGGCGGGCGGTGAGCATAAGCGCATCGTTGTCGGCACAGTAGTTGCAAATGTTAGCCGCATCACCAGGAGACAGTCATGATGCGGCTCTTTGCAAACTCATTCCGAGCGAACGCGGCCTATAAAAACGGAATCGTCGTGATCGGCGCATGCGCGGTTATCGCAATCTGCGTAACCGGACTTGCGGCACTTACGGGCATGCTGCCGGAATCGGAATCGGTCGCCGTCACCGTGACTGCCATGCCGTTGGTGGACCTGCAGACTGCGCTGTCGCGCGACATCGTCAGCCCATGATCTAGCGCACGGCAGTGACCGCGCCCGGCTCCGCGTAGTCTTCCGCGTCGATGTCGTAGCCCGACGGCTCCCAGCGGATCGCCAGCAGCACGAGCAACGACGTCAGCGGCGCGATGGCGATCAACCAGAAGACCTTCGTACCGAACGCGGCAGCGAGCACTGGAAATAGAAACAGCGAGACCGTCGACGCCGAACGCACCAGCGTCTGGTTAAAACCGACGCCGATTCCCCGCAGCGAGGTCGGATAGCTCAGCGATGCATAAGTCATCGAATGCGAGCCGGGTCCGAAACCTTGTCCGAACAGATAGCCGCCGAGCAGCAGAATCGCGACCACCACGAGCGCACCGCTGCCCGGTTTGCCGATCAGCGCGAGTCCGATCAGCGACGCGAATTGCAGCGCGTGCCCGAGCACAGTCATTTTCCACGCGCCGACGGTCGGCGCGGTGCGCACGCCGATCAGCCCGCCGACGAATGCAAATGCGAGATTCAGCGCGAGCGCCGCGACGATCGTCGTGAGCGGCCCCTGCTGGAAGAAACTCGTGATGATCACCGGCAAGCCGAAGATGATCGCGTTATAGCCGAATGACGAAGCACTGCCGATCACCGCGGCGAGAATCGTGCGGCGACGGTAAGTGGCGTTGAACAGAACCCCGTAGTTGCGCCACGATGCCGCGCGCGGCGCCTTCTGCGGCGTCGCGCTTCGTTCGACTACTGTGTCGATGCCATAAGAGCGCTTCAGGATACGCGCGGCCTCTTCGAGATCGCCCTGATTCGCGGCCCAAACAGGCGACTCGCTGATATAGCGGCTACGCACGAGAATGATCGCGATGGCCGGCACCGCGCCGAATGCGAGCGTCAAACGCCATAGCCAGCCGAGTTGATGCTCGGGCAGAATCGCATACAAGCCGAGAATCAGCAGATAGCAGGTACTCGTCGCCGCGTACCATGCGGGGCACCACGCAGCGACGCTCGCCGCCTTGTTGCCCTTGCCCGCCACGCGCGAGAACTCGGCGAGAAACGCCATCGCCACCGGCAAATCGAGCCCCACGCCGAAGCCCATCAAAAAGCGCGCGCCGCCGAGCACCCACGCATTCGGCGCGAGGCCGGCCGCGATCGCCGCGACCACGAAGAACAGCATGTCGGCCATGAACACGCGATAACGGCCGATGCGATCGGTCAGATACCCGCCGAACAGCGCGCCGAGAATCGCGCCAAAGGTGATGGCCGACGAGACGAATCCCACCTGAACCGGCGACAACGAAAACTGGCGCGCGATGTCCTTGATCCCGTAAGCGAGCGAAGTTAGATCGTAAGCATCGAGAAAGACACCGCCCAGTGCAATCGCAATCACGATCCGCGCATTACTGCCTTTCGCGGCGCCTGCGCTGACGATGCGTGACACGTCCTGCGCATTGCGAATGACGGTGGGACGCGCCGCGTTGCCGGCAGACGTTTGCGGATCGGCTTCGGTGGAGGGAAAGGCAACAGTGGACATGATCTCGCGTTCGCATGAATGGCTGAAGCGTCGCATGGTAGCCATGCAATCCATACGGGCAAAACGACGAATTTAACTATGCAAATCGGGAATTGCGCACTTGCATGCGGCTCGTGCCGCACGACGGCATTCAGTCACGCGATTCGAACTACTGCAGATTTTCTTATCAGCAATGATTGGTTGGATTCGACGGCACACGAATCTAACGTGTAGTGCCAGGTCTCTGCCCGCCAGAGCATTCGCACTTCTTTTCCCTTCCATCGACCGGTATTGCCGCATGCGCTATTTCCGTCTGCTGAAATCTTTCTTCGCCGTGGCGACGTTGTCGCTCGCCGCGGTTCACGCCTATGCCGACAAGCCGGCGGTGATTCGCATCGGCGTCGCGCAACAGGGTAATGGCGATCCGCCTACATTTGGTGGATCGCCCGCGGCCACCGTGCAATTGCAGCAGTCGCTCGAAAAGGAATTTGCCGCCGACGGCATCAAGGTCGAATGGCTGTTCTTCAAGGGAGCCGGCCCCGCCGTCAACGAAGCGATCGCCAACAACGCGCTCGACTTCGCCTATCAGGGCGATTTGCCCTCGGTACTCGGCCGCGCCAACGGTTTGAAGACGCGCCTGCTGCTCGCCTCGGGCGTCCGCGTCGGCATCAAGATCGCTGTGCCGACGGATTCGGACATTCGTTCGATCAAAGACCTGAAAGGCCGGCGCGTGTCGATCTTTCGCGGCACGAATCTGCAGCTCGTCGCGGACAACGCGCTCGCCGCCAATCAGCTCGATGAGCGCGATCTTCGCGTGATCAACCTCGATTCCGCGAGTTCGCTGGCGGCGCTGGCATCCAAGGGGATCGACGCGTCGGTCAACGATTACCACCTGTACAAGCTGCGCGACCAGGGCCTCGCGAAGATCGTCTACGAATCGCAGAACGATGGACCGCAATTCACGCGTCAGGCGCATCTGCTCGTGCTCGACGACTTCGATCGCGCGCATCCCGATGTCGTGCAACGGGTCGTCAACGTGCTCGTCAAAGGCGCGCAATGGTCGTCCGATGAAGCGAACCGCGATGCGCTCTTCAAGCTGTGGTCCAAGAGCGGCGTGCCGTATGCGTCATGGCAGGCGGAGTTCGCGAATCAAACACTCAAAGACCGCAACTCGCCGTTGATCGATCCGTTCATCGTCGCGCGCTACAAGGCCGTCGCGGCCGATGCGCTGAAACTCAAGCTGATCCGTCAGCCCGTCGAGGTCGATAACTGGTTCGAGACCAAGTATCTCGACAACGCATTGCGCACGCAGAAACTCGACCATTACTGGACGCGCTACGACGCCGCCGGCAAGCCGCTCGGCTAACACGGGAGCGATCACGATGAGCGAAACCGCACTTGATGCCGGCAACGAACGCTTCGGCAACGACGCAGCGGCGCGCGAGTTGCCCGCGGCGTCGCCACGTCGCAATGCGCGGCTGCGCGCGCTTGCCTGGCGCCTCGCGCCCTGGGTGTTGCCCGCCGTGCTGCTCGCCTTATGGGCGACGGGTTGCGAGCGCGGCTGGATCGCACCGCAGATCTTGCCGCCGCCCGAGCGCGTGTTCGACACCTTCGTCGAACTGGCGAGAAGCGGCGATCTCGCAAGCAATACGTTGATCAGTCTGCAACGTGTGCTGGTCGGCTTCGCTGCGGGCACGCTGCTCGGCTTCGCGCTCGGCGCGGCGCTCGGTCTGTCCCGCACTTTCGAAGCGTATGTGCTGCCGAGCTTCAATGCGCTCGTGCAGATTCCGGTGCTCGGGTGGCTGCCGTTTCTGCTGCTGCTCGTCGGCGTCGGCGAGCCACTCAAATACATTCTGATCGCGCATGCCGCGCTCGTTCCGGTGACGTTGAGCACGCTGCAAGGGTTTCGCCAGACGCCCGCATCGCTCGATGAAGTCGCGCGTGTCTTTGCGTACAAGCGCTGGCAACGGATCGTCTATCTGGTCGTGCCCGCCGCCGTGCCCACGCTCGCGACAGGCGTACGGCTCGCGTTCACCAAAGCCTGGCTCGCACTGGTGGTGGTCGAACTGGTCGCGTCTTCGGAAGGGCTCGGCTATCTGATCGTCTACGGCCGGCAACTGTTTCAACTCGATCTGGTGATGGCGTCGGTCGTCGTAGTCGGCGCTATCGGTTACGCAATGAATCGTTCGCTCGACGCACTCGAAGCGCGCTTGCGGCGCGGTCAACCGTCGGCGTTTCGCGAGTAATGACGAGTAGCGACGACCCATTGCCGGGCCGCATCGCGTCGCATCGCCCATGAGGTATTCACGATGAGTCTTGCTGTCTTTAAACGGTCCGCCGAAGCATCGAAGCAGTCGACCAACACGTTGTCGTGCGACTGCGGCGACAACGTGCCCGCCGCCTTCGCACGCGCCGCGCGACCACGCAAGCCACTGATCGCACGCGTCGACTGGCGCGGCGCCGTCTTGCCGATTGCGGCCATTGCAATCTGGTGGGCGATCTCCGAAGCGCACGTCGTCAAGAGCGGCTTGCTCGTCAGCCCCGCGCAGGTGCTGGCCACCGCCTGGCAGCAAATCGTCAGCGGCGCGCTGTTCAAGGCGCTTTCCGCGTCGCTCGCGCGTGAAGCAAGCGGCTTCGTGATCGGCACGCTAGGCGGCCTGCTGCTCGGCAGCGCGCTCGGCTTCTCGCGGCTCGCCACGCGCATGATCGGCCCGAGCTTCGACACGTTCAAGCAGATTTCGCTGTTCGCGTGGATTCCGTTGATTTCCGTGTGGTTCGGTCTCGGCGATGCAGCGAAGGTCGTGTTCCTCTCGCTCGCTGCGTTGCTGCCGGTCGCCGCGCATACGTGTGACGGCATTCATGCGGTGCCGCGCGCGTACATCGAAGTCGCGCGCGCTTTTCGCTATTCGCGCTGGCAACTGATCCGCGCAGTCATTCTGCCGGCCGCGCTGCCGTCGATTTTCACGGGCCTCTATCTCGCGCTGATCTATTCGTGGCTCGCGACGCTGGGCGCGGAATATCTGCTCGTGGCAGGCAGCGGAATCGGCAATACGCTGATCGACGGCAGCGAGCAGTTCCGCATGGATCTGGTGCTGTTCGGCGTGGTCGTGGTCGGCGTGACCGGCTGGGCGCTGAACGCATTGGCGCGCGCGGTCGAACGGGCGATGTTTGCGCGCCGTTCGCAGGCGGCCGCCCGATGAACACGCCACACATTGCATTGCACACCGAGGTCCGCACATGACGTCTTCCACGCTGTCCGACAGCATCGACATTCTTCACGTCAGCAAGCGCTATGCGCGGCAAGACGGTACGCCGCTCGCGGTTCTCGACGACATCAGTCTGCGGGTGCGCCCCGGCGAATTCGTCAGCGTGCTCGGATCGAGCGGTTGCGGTAAATCGACGTTGCTGCGGTTGATCGCGGGACTCGATACCGATTACAACGGCGAGATTGTCGTCGCCGGAGACAAGGTGCGCGACACGTCGCTCGAGCGCGGCATCGTGTTTCAGGATCATCGACTGTTTCCGTGGCTCACGGCGTCGCAAAACGTCCTGGCCGCGTTGCGCAATGCGCCGCTATCGGCGAAACAGAAGCGCGATGCGGTCGCGCAGCACATCGCGCTCGTCGGCCTGAACGGTTTCGAGCATGCGTATCCGCATCAGTTGTCGGGCGGCATGGCACAACGTGTGGCGATCGCGCGCGGGCTCGTGAACCGGCCACGCGTGCTTCTGCTCGACGAACCGTTCAGTGCGCTCGACGCGCTCACGCGCGGCCGTTTGCAAGACGAGTTGCAACGCATCTGGGAACACGAAGGCATCACGATGATTCTCGTCACGCACGACGTGGACGAAGCGCTTTATCTCGGCGATCGGGTCGTCACGATGGCGCCGCGGCCGGGCCGGATCAAACGGATCGTGGATGTCGCGCTGCCTCGTGCGCGCGACCGCAACGATCCCCGCTTCATTCGTTTGCGCGAGGAAGTGCTGGCCGATTTCGCCGGGCACGACGGAGAGCGTGGCGAGGACGATACGCCGCACGGCGGCACGCGCATTCCGATAGTCAATCCGCCGATCACCGAATGGCGGCTCGCGTGGTGACACCCGCGGCATTCCCACACCTGGATCATTCACGGAGATCACGATGAGCGGTGAAAATCGCCACAAGCGGCAAATCAAACTCGGCGCTTTCCTGATGGAGACGGGCCACCATATCGCCGCATGGCGGCATCCGGATGCGCACGCGGGCGGCGGCCTCGACTTCGCGCACTATGCGGAACTCGCACGGATCGCCGAGCGCGCGAAATTCGACGCGGTGTTTTTCGCCGACAGCGTGAGCGTGCGCGACACGAATCTGCCCTCGCTATCGCGCACCGCGCGCGCCGATCATTTCGAACCGTTGACGTTGCTCTCCGCGCTTTCGGTCGTGACGAAAAACATCGGCCTGATCGCCACGGTCTCCACCACGTTTAACGAGCCGTATAACGTCGCCCGCAAATTCGCGTCGCTCGATCATCTGAGCGGCGGGCGCTCGGGCTGGAACCTCGTCACATCGAGCACCGAATCGGAGGCGCTCAATTTCAGTTTCGAGCGCCATCCGGACCACGCGGTCCGCTATGAGCGCGCGCGCGAGTTCTACGACGTGGTGGCCGCCCTGTGGGATAGCTGGGAAGACGACGCGTTTACCCGCGACAAGGACAGCGGCGTCTATTTCGACCCCGACAAACTGCACGTGCTCGGTCACACAGGCAAGCACTTCAAGGTGCGTGGACCGTTGAACGTCGCGCGTTCGCCACAAGGATGGCCGGTCGTCGTGCAGGCCGGCGCATCGGAAGCCGGGCGCGAGCTCGCCGCGCAAACCGCCGAGGTGATCTTCGTCGCGCATCAGACGCTCGAGGAAGCGCAGTCGTTCTATCGCGACATCAAAGGCCGCCTCGCGAAGTATGGCCGCGCGCCGGATCATCTGAAGATCATGCCGGGCATTTTTCCGATCGTCGGCCGCACGCAGGAAGAGGCCGACGCGAAATTTGCCGCGCTGCAGGACCTGATTCATCCGACCGTCGGGCTATCGCTGTTGTCGAACATGTCGGGCGGCGTGGACCTGTCGCAGTATCCCGTCGACGGCCCCCTGCCTGAGCTGCCCGAAACCAACGGCGGCAAGAGCCGTCAACGACTGCTGTTCGATCTCGCGCGGCGCGAGAATCTGACGATCCGCGATCTCTATCTGCGCATTGCCGGCGCACGCGGACACCAGCAGGTGGTCGGCACGCCGCAAAGCATCGCGGATCAGTTGCAGCAATGGTTCGACGAAGAAGGCGCCGACGGCTTCAACATCATGTCGCCGTGGTTACCGGGCGGGCTAACGGAGTTCGCCGAACACGTTGTGCCGGAACTGCAACGGCGTGGACTTTTCCGCACCGAATACGAGGGGCGCACGCTGCGCGAGAACCTCGGACTGCCGCGGCCTGCAAACCGCTATACCAACCTCACAAAACAGGTGCCCGCGGTCGCGGGATATTGACGCAACCCTGTTCTCTTTTCCAGGAGCCTCGCATGAGCGCAGCCGCATTGCAGGACACGCAGTCGATTCAGGTGAACCCGCTTTCCGCGCACATCGGCGCGGAAATTCATGGTGTCGATCTCACGCAAAAACTCGATGCGCGGCAAGTCGCGGAGATTCGCGCGGCGCTTCTTAGATGGCGCGTCGTGTTCTTTCGCGAGCAGTTTCTGACGCACGAGCAGCACATCGCTTTCTCGGCGCAGTTCGGCGAGCTGACGGTGGGGCATCCCGTGTTCGGCCACGTCGACGGTCATGCGGAAATCTACTCGATCTCGAAGTATCGCCAGGCAACGCGTTTCGAAGGACAAACGCTGCTGCGTCCGTGGACTGGCTGGCATACGGATGTGACGGCCGCCGTCAATCCGCCGTGGGCGTCGATCCTGCGCGGCGTGACGATTCCGCCGTATGGCGGCGACACGCAGTGGACCAATCTGGTCGCCGCCTATCAGAAGCTCTCCGCGCCGTTGCGCGCGTTCGTCGACGGTCTGCGCGGCCTTCACCGCTTTGCGCCGCCCGCCGGCGCAAGCGGAACGGAAGCATTCGTCAAAGCCGTCGAGCAACGCATTCTCGTGACCGAGCATCCGCTCGTCAGAGTGCATCCGGAAACCGGCGAGCGTGCGCTCTATGTGAGCCCGAGCTTCCTGAAGTCGATCGTCGGCGTGACGCCGCGCGAAAGCCAGGCGCTGCTCGAACTGCTCTGGGAACATGTGACGCGGCCGGAGTTCACCGTGCGCTTCAAATGGGAAGCAGGCAGCGTCGCCTTCTGGGACAACCGCGCGACGGCTCACCTCGCGCCCACCGATATTTTCGATCTCGAGTTCGACCGGCAGTTGTACCGCACGACGCTGGTCGGCGACGTGCCGGTCGGGCCGGACGGTACGCCTTCGGTGGCGATTGAAGGCTCGCCGGTGAGCGCTGCGGCCGCGGTCGCGTTGAACTGAGTACGATGCAAGGCGACGCGAGTCGCTCAGAGGTCGCGCGTGCGCGGAATCACAACCGCCTGGCCGTGCAGTTTGCCTTGCTCATCGAGCAGTTGCCACAGCGTGGCTTCCTCGATCATGAAGCGCCGGCCTGACTGCGTCACGCGCACGCCCTTGTAGCCCGCTTCATAACCGAGCCGCTCCACGCGTGCAAGGAACTGCTGCCGCTCCTCGCGATTCGGGGCTTCTGCCGAGAGCCGGGACGGCAGCCTGGTGATTTCGTCCCAGCTATATTCGAAGCGGCGCTGCGCCGCCTTGTTGCCATAGATAAACACCGGGTCGGGATCGGTGTTGTGCGCAAGCACGGCGAACGGTGCGTGCTCGTAAAGCCATTCGGCGGCGTCGGCGGCAGACATGGGCTGCGGCACCAGCGGGACGCCGAGCAAGCGGGTGTAACTATCGCTGAGAAGCTGGTAGAAAGCGGGATCGCGGTGGAGTGGAGTCATCCAGGGCATCTTTACGGAGATCGGGGTCTCTGGGCAATGAAAGGCGTCTACGATACAGCATGCCCGTCACGTGCGTCATGCCGGCGAGCGCCCCGCTCGGCAATTGAAACTCGTCATCAAGCCCACACCATCAGTGCACGCATGCGGTGCGATTCCGGCATGCGCCGGTGCGCGCAATCACCGGAACGGGGCGCAAACGCACTGTGACATCGCCAGATACGGCGATTTCCGCGTGGCACGCTTCTCGCTCTAAAAGGAGCGCAAGGAGCCGGCGCCTCATCCGGTTCAACACAATCTGGAAATGGACGGCTAGGGTTCCGGCCTGCTTCACGCAGGTGCTGGTCCGAGAGCTGTCGACCTCAGGCGAGGTTACACGGCGGGACAAAAGCCCGGGAGAGAACGCGATGTTTTGCGCTGCTCCCTGCCGTCGCTAACCGTCCCTTCCGAGGTCAACCTCATGCGCAAGCTCGTACGCTTTCTCGGCATCGCCGCCGTCTCCCTCGCCGCTTTCGCTTCCACCTCCGCCTCCGCTGCGGGCCGCACCGACTTCAAGGTTTGCTGGACCATCTACGCCGGCTGGATGCCGTGGGGCCAGGCGAAGACTCAGGGCATCGTCTCCAAGTGGGCCAGGAAGTACGGCATCAATGTCGATGTCGTGCAACTGAACGACTACGTCGAATCCATCAACCAGTACACCGCCGGCAAGTTCGACGGCTGCGCGATGACCAACATGGACGCGCTGACCATTCCGGCCTCGGGCGGCGTGGACTCGACGGCGCTGATCGTCAGCGACTACTCGAACGGCAACGATGGCGTGCTCATCAAGGGCAAGGGCAAGCAGATCGCCGACCTGAAGGGCAAGCAGATCAACCTCGTGCAGTTCTCCGTCTCGCACTACCTGCTGGCGCGCGCACTCGAAAGCGCGCATATGAGCGAGCGCGACCTCAAGGTGGTGAACACGTCCGACGCCGACATCTCCGGCGCATTCGCAACGCCTGCCGTGCAGAACACGGTGACGTGGAACCCGATGCTCGCGGACCTGAAGGCGCAGCCGAACGTCACCGAAGTCTTCGACTCGAGCAAGATCCCCGGCGAAATCATGGACATGATGGTCGTCAACACGAAGACGCTGCACGACAACCCCGCACTCGGCAAAGCGCTGACAGGCGCATGGTTTGAAATGGTCGCGCTGATGCACGCGAACAACGCCGACAGCAGCGCCGCGCTCACCGCAATGGCCAAGGCATCGGGCACCGACCTCGCGGGCTTCAAGGGTCAACTGTCCACCACCGCCCTCTTCTACACGCCGAAAGCCGCACTCGATTTTGTCACCAGCCCCGAGATGCCGAAGATCATGACGCGCGTCGCCAGATTTTCGTTCGATCATGGCCTGCTCGGCCAGGATGCGAAAAGCGCGGACGTGGTCGGCATGGCGTTCGATAAAGGCGTCGTGATCGGCAACAAGAGCAACGTGAAGCTGCGCTTCGATCCGACCTACGTCGAAATGGCCGCGGCCGGCAAGCTGTAAGCGAGACATTCACGCATTCGACAAGGCGGCCATTCATGCGACTCATCAATCGACATCCCAGCCGAAGCGGCGGCCTCATGCTGCTGGTGATGCCGTTCATCGTGCTGATTGCGGTGTATTTCACGGGGTCGTCGATGCGGCTTGCAGTCAATCCCGACGACAAGCTGCTGCCGGCCGCGACGCAGATGAGCGAAGCCATCAAGCAAGCCGCTTTCACCGAAGACAAACGCACGGGCGAGTACCTGCTGTGGGCCGACACGGTTTCGAGCTTGCGGCGGCTCGGTATCGGCCTCCTGGTGAGTGCCGCGATTGCGCTGGCAGCCGCCATCGCGACCGGCTCGTTTCCGCTCGTCAGCGCGACGTTTTCGCCGTTCATCACGGTCGTTTCGATGATCCCGCCGCTCGCCGTGCTGCCGATTCTCTTCATCGTGTTCGGGCTCGACGAGTTGTCGAAGGCGGTGCTGATCGTGATCGGCATTACGCCGATGATCATTCGCGATCTGCATTCGCGCGCCCGCGAAATTCCGGCCGAATTGTGGGTCAAGGCGCAAACGCTCGGCGCCAATAGCTGGACGTTGATTCTGCGTCTCGTGCTGCCGCAGTTGCTGCCGCGTCTGCTGGTGGCGATCCGTCTGTCGCTCGGCGCCGCGTGGCTCTTTCTGATCGCGGCGGAAGCGATCGCGTCGACCGACGGCCTCGGCTACCGCATTTTCCTCGTGCGCCGCTACCTCGCGATGGACCTGATCCTGCCTTACGTCGCGTGGATCACGCTGCTCGCGTGGCTGATCGACGAGTGCCTGCGCCGCGTGACGCAGTGGTCGTTTCCCTGGTTCGGAGGCGCACGATGATCGAAGTCCGCAACGTGTGGAAGGAATACGGCGATCAGGTCGTGCTCGAACGCTTGAACCTGCGTATCGAAGCGGGCGAGTTCTGTTCGCTGGTCGGCGCTTCGGGCTGCGGCAAGTCGACGTTTCTGCGGCTTCTGCTCGGCCAGGAGCGCGCGACGCGCGGCGACATTCTGCTCGACGGTCAACCGTTGCCCGCAGAGCCCGACGCGCATCGCGGCGTGGTATTTCAGCGCTATTCGGTATTCGATCACCTCACGGTGCTTCGCAACGTGATGCTTGGGCTCGAGCTGCCGCGCGCGACATTCACCGGCCGGCTGTTCGGCGCGCAACGGCGTGCCGCGCGTGACGAGGCCGCGACAATGCTCGACCGCGTCGGCCTCGGCGCGGCGTTGGACAAGTATCCGCAGCAACTGTCGGGCGGCATGCAGCAGCGCCTCGCGATTGCGCAGGCGCTGATGATGAAGCCGCGCGTGTTGCTGCTCGATGAACCGTTCGGCGCGCTCGATCCCGGCATCCGCAAGGACATGCACGACTTGCTGCTGAGCCTGTGGCGCGAATCGAAGCTAACGGTCTTCATGGTCACGCACGACCTGAAGGAAGGCTTCACGCTCGGCAGCCGCGTGCTGGTATTCGACAAGGTTCGCGTCGATCCTCAGGCGCCCGGCGCCTATGGCGCGCGCATCACCTACAACATTCCGCTCGACCACAGCCGCGATTCGGCCTCGTCCCTCCATATGGCTCAGGCCGTGGTGGAAGGCGCATCGCGTGTCGAAGCGGTCTCAGCCTGACAGGAATCTCAACACATGGATCTGCTACTCGAAGAAACCGTCCCCGGCGGCGGGCATGCATCGCTGATCGTCAAGCGCGGCCAGTCGTTGCGCGTGACCGATCTGCGCGGCGGCGCGAACGTCAGCGTGCTCATGTTCAATGCAACGGAGAAGAGCGAACGGCTCAACCTGCCCGATACGCTGAAGTGCCAGCACACGGCGAAGCTCACGGCCGGCCATTGCCTGTACTCCGATATGGGCCGCGTGCTCGCCGCCATCGTGGCGGATACGTGCGGCTGGCACGACAGCATCGGCGGCGTATCGAATGCGGACGAAGTGCAGGAACGCTACGGTGTGGGCCGCTATCAGGAACGACGCAATGTGTTCTATCGAAACGGCGCCGACAACCTGCTCGTCGAAATGGGCAAGTGGGGACTCGGCATTCAGGACCTGCTGATGACGCTCAATCTGTTCAGCCGCGTCGACGTGACGGATGCGGGCGCGCTCGACTTCGTAGCGGGCAATTCGAAGGCCGGCGACTACGTCGATCTTTACGCGCCGATGAACACGCTCGTCGTGCTCACCGCGATCCAGCATCCGCTCGACCCGAATCCGGAATACGCGCCGAAGCCGGTCAAGCTCGAGTTGAGCCGCGCCGAGCCAGGCGTTGCCGAAATCTGCCGAACCGCCTGCGAGGAAAACGTGCGCGGCTTCATCAATACCGATCGTTTCTTTCTTTGAGCGGAGCGCGACACCATGACAACGACGCTGACCGTCAGCGATAAACGCCCCGAACACGCGGTCTTTCGCGAGACGCTCGCGGCCGGCGAGCCGTGGCTTCACGAACTCAAAGCCGGGCAGACGCTGCGCATTCTCGATCTGGAAGGCAATCAGGCCGTCGATACGCTGTTCTACAGCCTCGCCGATCCGCGCGAGCGCTTCGATCCGCAACGCACGCTGCGTCGTCAGAAAAGCCTTTATCTGACGACCGGCACCGTGCTGTATTCGAACCTCGGCAATCCGCTGCTGACGATCGTCGCCGATACGTGCGGCCGTCACGACACGCTCGGCGGAGCGTGCGCACAGGAAAGCAACACCGTGCGTTACGCGCTCGAAAAGCGCTACATGCATAGCTGCCGCGATAACTACCTGCGCGCGTGCGCGCACGACGGACGTTTGTCGAAGCAGGACATCGGCGCGAACATCAACTTCTTCATGAACGTTCCGGTGACGTCCGAAGGCGGCCTCACATTCGAGGACGGCATTTCGGCGCCAGGCAAGTACGTCGAATTGCGCGCGGAAATGGACGTGATCGTGCTGATCTCCAACTGCCCGCAGTTGAACAATCCGTGCAACGCCTACAACCCGACTCCCGCGGAGCTGCTGATATGGAACTGACGCGTGTTCGCCACTGGCTTTACTACGTCATGCTGGTTCGCTCGGGACGATGCTGTCGCTGCACGCGCGAGCAACTGACTCGAGCGGATCGATAAAGCCTCTTTGAAGCCGGTCTCTGCCGCGGACGACCGCGGCATGCATTCCCACGTGGCGGGACGGCCCGCCCACGAATCAAGCTCCCTTCATGTTCGAGAAAATCCTGATCGCGAATCGCGGCGCGATTGCGTGCCGCATCCTTAGAACGCTGCGCGAACTTCAAGTAACGGGTGTCGCGGTTTATGCCGAAGCGGATCGCGCGAGCCGTCATGTGAGCGAGGCGCCTATTGCGCATGGTCTCGGCGACGGACCAGCAGCGGCGACCTACCTCGATGTGCAAAAGATTCTCGAGATCGCTCGCCGCGAGAACGTTCAGGCGATTCATCCGGGCTATGGTTTCCTGTCGGAGAACGCGAGCTTCGGCGAAGCGTGCGAAGCGGCGGGCATTGCGTTTATCGGACCGACGCCCGCGCAATTGCGGGCATTCGGTCTCAAGCACACCGCTCGCGCGATCGCGGCGGAACAAGGCGTGCCGATGCTCGAAGGCACGGGCCTGCTCGACGATCTTCCGGCGGCGCTCGATGCAGCGGCATCGATCGGCTATCCGGTGATGCTGAAAAGCACGGCGGGCGGCGGCGGTATCGGCATGCGGGTGTGCTGGAACGTCGATGAACTGACCGCGCATTTCGACGTGGTCAAACGGCTCGGCCAGAACAATTTCAGCGACGCCGGCGTGTTCCTCGAAAAGTATATCGAGCGGGCGCGGCATCTCGAAGTGCAGGTCTTCGGCGACGGGCACGGCGATGCGATTGCGCTCGGCGTGCGCGATTGCTCGGTGCAGCGGCGCAACCAGAAAGTACTCGAGGAAACGCCTGCCCCGTGTTTGCCGGACGGCATGCCGGCCGCATTGTGCGACGCTGCGGTGAAGCTCGCGAAAGCGGTGAGTTATCGCTCGGCCGGCACCGTCGAATTCGTCTACGACAGCGCCGCGCAGCGCTTCTACTTTCTCGAAGTAAACACGCGCCTGCAAGTCGAGCATGGCGTGACCGAACAGGTCTGGGGCGTCGATCTCGTACGCTGGATGATCGAACTCGCTGCGGGCACGCTCGCGCCGCTGCAAGAACTCGCAGCGGGATTGAAGCCGCAAGGACACGCTATTCAGGCGCGTCTTTATGCGGAGGACCCAGGCCGCGATTTCAAGCCGAGCCCCGGCTTATTGACCGACGTCGCGTTTCCAACCGCCGACGGTCACGCGCTGCGTATCGACACATGGATCGAAGCGGGTTGCGAAGTACCACCCTACTTCGATCCGATGCTGGCGAAGCTGATCGCGTGGTCGCCGACGCGCGACGAGGCACGACGCGCGCTCGGTCAGGCATTGCAGAACACGCGCATCTATGGCGTCGAAACGAATCGCGACTATCTCCGGCAGATTCTCGACGATCAGCCGTTTGCGTCGGGCGAACCTTGGACGCGCTGCCTCGAAGGCCTTCACTATCGCGCGACCACCGTCGAGGTGGTGAGCGGCGGCACGCAGACGACTGTGCAGGATCATCCGGGACGTCTTGGCTATTGGGCAGTCGGCATTCCGCCTTCGGGTCCGATGGATGACCGCGCGCTGCGGCTCGGCAACCGGCTGCTCGGCAATGCGGCCGACGCAGCCGCGCTCGAAATCACCATGAGCGGCCCGACGTTGCGTTTCAACACGGATGCCGTCGTGGCGGTGACGGGCGCGCATCTGTCCGTATCGCTCGACGACATCGAGCAGCCGTTGAACACGACGCTGTTTGTTCGCGCCGGTTCGACGCTCGCGCTCGGCACGATCCGCGGCGCCGGCGCGCGTGCGTATCTGTGCGTGCGTGGCGGCTTCGATGTCGCGATGTATCTCGGCAGCCGCAGCACGTTCACGCTCGGCCAGTTCGGCGGACATGGCGGGCGAGCGTTGCGGGCGGGCGACGTGCTGCATCTTCACGCGTTGCGCGACGACAGTGCGGGCGTCGCGCTTGCCAACGTTCCGAAGCTGGAAACCGTGCGGACGCTGCGCGTGATTTATGGTCCGCATGGCGCGCCGGAGTATTTCACGCCGCGTTATATGGAACGGTTCTTCGACACCGAATGGGAAATTCATTTCAATTCGAGCCGTACCGGCGTGCGTCTGATCGGACCGAAGCCCGAGTGGGCGCGCGAGGACGGCGGCGAGGCCGGGCTGCATCCGTCGAACATTCACGATAATCCGTATGCGGTGGGCGCCGTCGATTTCACCGGCGACATGCCCGTGATTCTCGGGCCCGATGGTCCGAGTCTGGGCGGCTTCGTTTGTCCGGTGACGATCATCGAGGCGGACTTGTGGCAAATCGGCCAGTTGAAAGCCGGTGACAAAGTGCGCTTCGTACCCGTTCGAATCGATGAAGCGCGCGAGGCGGCACAACAACGTCTGCGCGAATTGCAGACGCTCGAATTCGATGCGAAGCCGGTTGCTATCGCGAACGCAGCACCGCTCGTATCGCCGGTCGTTCTCGATACCGGCGCGGATCGCGAACGGCTTGTCGCGCGAGTGTCCGGCGACACGCATCTGCTGCTCGAAATCGGTCCGGCGGAACTCGACCTCGTATTGCGTTTTCGCGGTCACGCGTTGATGCAGTCACTCGAAGCAATGGCATTGCCCGGCGTGATCGATCTGACGCCCGGCATCCGCTCACTGCAGATTCACTATCAACCTGAACGCTTGCCCTTGCCGCAGTTGCTCGCGATCGTCGAGCGTGCATGGCAGCATGTCCTCTTGCAAAAGGATTTGCGCGCGCCGTCACGCATCGTGCATCTTCCGCTGTCCTGGGACGATCCCGCATGCCGGCTCGCCATCGACAAATACATGACGACGGTGCGCAAGGACGCGCCGTGGTGTCCGAGCAATCTGGAGTTTATCCGCCGCATCAACGACCTGGATTCGATCGACGCCGTGAAGCAGATCGTGTTCGACGCGAGTTATCTCGTGATGGGACTCGGCGACGTCTATCTCGGCGCGCCGGTCGCGACGCCGCTCGATCCGCGTCATCGGCTGGTGACGACCAAGTACAACCCGGCGCGCACGTGGACGGCCGAGAACTCGGTGGGCATCGGCGGCGCGTATCTGTGCGTGTATGGCATGGAGGGGCCTGGCGGCTATCAGTTCGTCGGCCGCACGTTGCAGATGTGGAATCGCTATCGCGACGTTGCCGATTTCGCGGGGCGCCCGTATCTGCTGCGCTTTTTCGATCAGATCCGTTTCTACGAAGTCACTGCCGACGAATTGCAGCGCATCCGCGCGGACTTTCCGCTGGGGCGTTATCCGCTGAAGATCGAAGAGACTGAACTGTCGCTGGCGGATTATCAAACGTTTCTCACGCGCGAAGCGGCCGGCATCGAGCAATTCCGCGTGCGTCAGCAAGCGGCGTTTCAGGCCGAGCGCGAACGATGGCGCGAAGCGGGATCGGCGGAGGAAAGTTTCGAGCCGCCTGTCGCTGACGACGCGGAACTCGCGCCGCTCAAAGACGGCGACATCGCCGTGGACAGCGAGATCGCGGGCAGTCTCTGGCAAGTGCGCGTGAGTTCCGGCGATACGGTTGAGGCCGGCGACGTGCTGCTCGTCATCGAGTCGATGAAGATGGAGATCTCCGTGTGCGCGCCGTGCGCGGGCACCGTCGGCGAGATTTATGTGGCGCCTGGCTCCGCGGTGCGTGCGGGGCAACGCGTCGCGGTGATCGAACGCCTTTGAACCTTCCTGGGAAATCATCCATGACTTCATTCGATTTGCGCCTCTCCACGCTGCGCGCCGCTTACCTTAACGGGACGATGACGCCGCGCAAGCTGATCGGCGAACTGCTGGCGAAAGCGGCTGCACTGAATCCCGAGTTTCATCTGTTCATCCACCTTCTGAGCGAGGCGGAAATTGCGCCGTATCTGGAGTGGCTCGATACTCAGGATGTCGAATCATTGCCGCTCTACGGCATTCCGTTCGCGATCAAGGACAACATCGATCTCGCCGGTATTCCGACTACCGCAGCGTGCCCTGCTTTCTCCTATACGCCCGCCGAGTCGGCCACGCTCGTCGCGCAGTTGATCGCGCTCGGCGCCGTGCCGCTCGGCAAGACCAATCTCGACCAGTTCGCTACCGGCCTGAACGGCACGCGCTCGCCGTACGGCAAGTGCCGCAACAGCGTGCATCCGGACTATCCGTCGGGTGGATCGAGCGCGGGCTCGTCGCTGGCCGTCGCGCTCGGTGTCGCGAGCTTCGCGCTCGGCACCGACACAGCCGGCTCCGGCCGCGTGCCGGCGGGCCTGAACAATCTCGTCGGGCTCAAGGCGACCAAGGGTCTGCTCTCGACAGCCGGCGTCGTGCCGGCTTGCCGCACGCTCGATTGCGTGACCTACTTCACGGCGACCGCGCGCGAAGCCAGCGAACTGCTCGCGCTCACCGCGCACGCCGATCCTCGCGACGCATACAGCCGCAGAAATCCGCAATGGAACGACGCGCGCGCGTTCGGCAAACTGACTCGCTTCCGGTTCGGCGTGCCGTCGAAGCTCGAATTCGCGGGCTGCGCCGAAAGCCCGGCGTTGTTCGCGAAGGCCCGCGCGATGCTCGAAGCCGCGGGTGGCGAAGCCGTCGAAATCGACTTCGCGCCGTTCGTCGAAGCAGCGAATCTGCTTTATCAAGGGCCGTGGGTCGCCGAGCGCTACACCGTCGCGGGAGAGTTGATCGAAGCCAATGAAGACGCTGTGTTACCGGTGATTCGCGACGTACTCGCGAAAGCGCCCGGTGCCACCGCGGTCGAGCTTTTTCGCGCGCAATATCGTCTGCAAGCGCTGAAGGTCACGTGCGACGCCGCGCTTGAATCCGTGGACTTCGTTCTCACGCCGACCTATCCGCGTCCCGTTACGTTAGCGGAACTGGAGCGCGACCCGATCGGACCGAATTCGCTGCTCGGCTACTACACGAACTTCATGAATCTGCTCGACTATGCAGCGGTGGCGACGCCGACCGCATTCATGAAAAATAGCTTGCCGTGGGGCGTGACCGTGTTCGGTCGTGCGTTCACGGATCAGTATCTGCTGAGCGTGGCGGACACGTTACAGCGAATGAGCGGAGTCGAATGCGTGGGAGGCAATGCGCCTGATGCGAGCAACGGGCGAGCAGCAGCCAACGACCGCATACGCGTCGCGGTATGCGGCGCTCACATGCAGGGCCTGCCGCTCAATCGCGATCTGCTTCGTCGTGGCGCGCGCCTGGTGGAAGCGACGCAAACCGCTCCGCACTACCGCTTATCTGCACTGGCCGCCACGCCGGACGGCACGAGGCGGCCCGGCATGTGGCGAGTGCCCGATGGAGGCGCCGCGATCGCCGTCGAAGTATGGGAGATGCAGAGCCTGGAACTGGGCTCGTTCATCGCAACCATCCCGTCTCCGCTTGGGCTCGGCAAAGTCGAACTCGCGAACGGCACATGGGTGACAGGCTTTGTGTGCGAGCCGTATGGCGTGGAGTCCGGGGTCGACATCAGCGAGTTCGGCGGCTGGCGAGCGTGGCTTGCCAGCGAGCGCAAATAATGCGCTTAAAGCACGCCCCGCGACGCCAGGTTGCGATACAGCGCGCGCACCCCGAAAGTCCACGGGGCGACCTCGGTACTCAGGCGCACCGTGTTGATTAGCGCACCGAGTTCCGGCGTCGAGATGGTCACCTTGTCGCCAAGGTGATGCGTGAAGCCGCCGCCCTTCGTGTCGCGGTCCTTGATAGGCGAAAACATCGTGCCGAGGAACAGCATGAAACCATCGGGATACTGGTGATGGCGTCCCCACGTCTGCGCGACGAGATCCTCGGGGTCGCGACTGATCTCGCTCATGTGGCTCACGCCCTCGAGGACAAAGCCATCGTCCGACCCTTCCACGCGCAGCGCAACGCTTGTCGCGCGGATCGAGTCGAGATCGAACGATTCGTCAAACAGACGCACGAAAGGACCGATCGAACAGGACGCGTTGTTGTCCTTGCATTTGCCCAGCAGCAGCGCCGAGCGGCCTTCAATGTCGCGCAGGTTGACGTCGTTCCCTAAAGTCGCGCCGACAATTTCTCCGCGGCTGTTGACCGCAAGAACGATCTCCGGCTCCGGGTTGTTCCAGTTCGACGCCGCCAGCAATCCGACGTCTGCGCCGAAACCTACTGCGGACATCGGCTGCGATTTCGAAAATACTTCGGCATCCGGACCAATTCCGACTTCCATGTACTGGGACCATGCGCCGCGTCGTTCGAGTTCCGCCTTGAGCTTCATCGCTGCTTCCGAACCCGGCTTGATTTTCGACAAGTCGGTTCCGATGGTCGCGGCGATGGTTTGCCGCACTTCTTGCGCTTTGCTGGCGTCTCCGCCCGCCTGCTCTTCAATCACGCGCTCGATGAGGCTCACCGCGAACGTGACGCCGCATGCCTTGATGGCCTGCACGTCATTGGGCGCAAGCAGTCGCGGTGCGTGTTCCTGCACAGCGCCCAGGTTTGCTTCCACCAGCGTCTGAACAGAGCCGAGCGCTTCGCCCGCAACTGTCCGCGCAAACTGAACGACGTCTTCACGGTCGAACAGATCGGCCGTGGTCGGCGCGCTCGCGGTTATATCCAGCACTTCGCCGTTGCGGACCACGACGACCGACGGCCCTTCATACGTCGCGGTTTTGCGCCAGACGCGGCCGACAAGCAGCGCCCGCTCGACATCGTGCGGCAGATAGTTAGTAGCGAATCGTGAAGTCATGGTAGCGATTGTCTCCGTGTATGTTGGCAGATCATGTCGGCGCAACGTATCGCCGATTGAAGTCAGTGCCGATAGTTTAGTGGGAGTGCCGCGGGTTGCCGCGCTCTTCGATGACTTTCAGATAGAGCGTCGCGGGCTCAAGGCATCCGCCCGTGGACAACTGGCCGACGGTTTGCCGATATAGCTCTTGCCACGGGGTCTGCGCCGGCGGAATCGAGATGCTGACTGTCTCGCGGCGGCGTGCAAGCTCTTCGTCATCGACCAGCACGTTCACCGAACGCGCGTTCAGGTCGACACGCACGCGGTCGCCTGTTTGCAGCAGAGAGAGTCCGCCGCCCACGGCCGCCTCGGGCGACATGTTGAGGATCGAAGGACTTGCCGAGGTTCCGCTTTGCCGGCCGTCGCCCATCGTCGGAAGAGAGGTTATGCCCTGGCGCACGAGCGCAGCGGGAGGCGCCATGTTGACGACCTCGGCGCTGCCCGGATAACCCACGGTGCCCGCGCCGCGGATAACGAGAATGCAGTGCTGGTCGATCTCGAGCGACGGGTCGTTGATGCGCGCGTGGTAATCCTCGGGTCCCTCGAACACGATTGCCCTTGCTTCGAAGGCGTTTTCCGCACCGGGCTCGCTCAGATAGGTATTGCGGAAAGCATCGCCGACGACCGACATCTTCATGATCGCGCTGTCGAAGAAGTTGCCCGACAGCACGATAAAACCAGCGCCATGCTTGAGCGGCTCGTCCGTGCTCTTGATGACCTCGCGGTCCGGTTCGGCTGCACGGTCGGCGATAGCACCAACGAACTCGCCCGACACGGTCAAGCACTCACGATGCACGAGGCCAGCGCGGTCCAACTCGCGAAGCACTGCCGGAACGCCGCCCGCGCGATGGAAGCTCTCGCCGAGATACTCGCCCGCGGGCATGCAATTGACGATGAGCGGCACGTTTTCGCCGACGCGCTGCCAGTCGTCCAGACTCAGTTCGATACCCATATGACGGGCAATCGCGATCAGGTGCGGCGGACAATTACTCGACGCGCCCAGCGCCGACGCCACGACAATCGCGTTCTCGAATGCGGCCTTCGTCATGATCTTCGACGGCCGTACGTCGTCCCGCACGAGGTCGACGATACGCTTGCCGGTCGCATACGCCATCTGCCCTCGCTCCCTGTACGCTGCCGGGATGCTCGCGCAGCCAGGCAGCGACATGCCGAGCGCCTCGGCGAGACTGTTCATCGACAACGCCGTGCCCATCGTATTGCAATGACCAATGGACGGCGACGAGGCGGTGGTCAGTTCCATGAAGCCTTCGTAGTCGATCTCGCCCGCCGCGAGCAGATTGCGCGCGTGCCAGATGACCGTTCCCGACCCGACCCGTTTGCCGTGATGCCAGCCGTCGAGCATCGGGCCGCCCGACAACACGATGGCCGGCATATCGACCGTTGCGGCCGCCATCAGGCAAGCCGGCGTGGTCTTGTCGCAGCCCGTCGTCAGCACGACGCCATCCAGCGGGAAGCCGTGCAGGATTTCCACCAGACCGAGGTACGCGAGATTGCGGTCGAGCGCCGCCGTGGGACGGCGGCTCTGTTCCGCGAGCGGGTGAACCGGAAACTCCATCGGAATGCCGCCGGCGTCCCGAATGCCCGCCTTCGTGCGCGCCGCGAGTTCGATGTGGTGACGATTGCACGGCGCGAGATCGCTGCCTGTCTGCGCAATACCGATGATCGGCCGGCCCGACTGCAACTCCTCGCGCGTGAGGCCATAGTTCATGAAGCGCTCAACGTAAAGCGCGGTCATGTCCGCATTGGCGGGGTCGTCGAACCATTCCTGGCTGCGCAACCGCCTTGAATTGAGTTGAGTCATCGCTTGTACTCCTCGTTCGATGTCTTGACGATATGGTAGCCACTATCGCCGTGATTGCCGCTTGCCTCTAGCTTCGTCGCGATATTTTTCGCAGGCGTTGTTATCGGTAACATTTTTGGATGTTATCACGCTGCGCGGACGTCGTGCAGCAGAAAAGGCTACGCGCTTTCGCGTGCAATGACGGTGTAATCGATGGTTAATTTGCGGCGCTGCGGCACCGCTTGTGCGGTGACCGAACCGAGCGACGACAGCAGTAGCTTGCCGGTGCGTGAGCCGATGCCATAGGCGTCGACGGAGACCGTGGTAATGGTCGGATGACAGCAGACGGCAACTTCGAAATTGCCGAAGCCCGCCACGGCAATGTCCGTGGGAACGCTGAGGCCGCGGCGGTGGCATTGCATGATGGCGCCGAACGCCGACATGTCGCTCACGCACATGACGGCGTCGGTGTCGGGCCACTGTTCGAGAAGCGCGTCGAGCGCCGGACCGCCGTGGCTCATCGTGATAGGCGATTCGCCGAAGCGGATCACGCGAGGCTCGCCGAGACCTTGCGCTTTCATCTCCTGCTGATAGCCCTTCAGGCGCTCGAGACCGCGTCGATCGAGGTCGCTGGCGCCGGCCAGAAAACCTATCTTCCGGTAACCACGCTCCTTCAGATATCGGACCATCTCGCGCGCTGCGCGGGCGTTCGAAAAGCCCACTGCCATATCGATCGGATTGGCCGGCAAGTCCCACATTTCGACGACGGGTATGCGCGAGCGCTCGAGCAGTTGCCGTGTGCCTTCAGTGTGCTGCGAACCCGTCAGCGCGATGCAGCGAGGCTGGTATCGGAGCATCGAGCGAACCAGCCGCTCTTCGCGAACGAGGTCGTAGTCGGTGTCGCCTATCAGGAGTTGCAAGCCGTGTGGTTCGAGTGTGGCCGATAGTCCGCGCACCGTATCCGAGAAGTTGGAACTCGCCAGAGACGGCACCAGTACCGCGACAAACTCCGACCTGCCGGACGATAGCGCGCCTGCCGCGGCGTCGGCCACGTAGCCGAGTTTGTCGATTGCCTGCTGCACGCGCTCGCGGGTTGCCGGCGCGACGCTGTGCCCGGCGAGTACGCGCGACACCGTCATCTTCGAAACGCCCGCGATGCGCGCAACGTCGGACATGCGAGGCGGACTCGCTTGCGGGTCGCTGACGACACGGTCGTTGATGCGGGTAGTGCCCATCGGTCTCGGGGTTGAGTTGCCTGAATGTTGTTCGAATGTTGCCTGAATGCGCGAGTCGGCGGAATACGGCAGCACCGGCTGGCAGCGACTGAGCATGATACGACACTCGGTACAGGGCGCCTAAGTAGATTCCCCTGGCTTGCCGTTTTGGGCCGCATCGTGCTACCTTCGTTACCGATAACATTTTCGCCGTCGGCAACGTTTTGCCCCGATATGTTATCGGTAACATAAATTGCCACATGCGGCGAGCATGCATGAGCGGCACGACGTATCGGTGCATGACAACGAGATGTCGAAAGCGGTCTCCGCTTTAACGGGACCGTTCGAGACACACCAAAAAGGAGACAGTCCCATGCCAACCCTCACTCAGGCGGCAGCCGCGCCGGCGGTAGCCAACGAGGTCGAAGAACAGTTGTATCGCAAGGTCTTGAAGCGCATCCTGCCGTTGCTGCTTCTATGCTATGTCGTCGCGTATCTGGACCGTGTCAATGTCGGATTCGCGAAGCTGCAGATGCTCGACTCGCTCGGCTTCAGCGACGGCGTGTATGCCGTGGGCGCCAGCATTTTCTTCTGGGGCTATTTCTTCTTTGAAATGCCCAGCAATCTTCTTCTGCATCGCTACGGCGCGCGTTTCTGGATTGCACGCATCATGGTGACATGGGGCATCGTCTCCTCGTCACTCGCATTCATCTCCCCGCTTTCGCACTTTTTCCATGTCGAGACTTCGACGATGTTTTACACGCTCCGGTTTCTGCTCGGAGTATGCGAGGCCGGGTTCTTTCCCGGCATCATCCTGTATATGAATTACTGGTTTCCCGCCAGGCGCCAAAGCGTGGCGATGTCTGGGTTCCTGATTGCCATTCCGGTCAGCCTGACGCTCGGCGGCATCGTCTCCGGCTGGTTGATGGAAAACACGCACGGTCTGCTCGGCATGGGAGGCTGGCAATGGATGCTTCTGCTCGAAGGCATTCCTTCTATTCTGGTCGCGTTCGTCGTGCTTTTCCGTATGGGCGACGGAATTCAATCGGCGACCTGGCTGACACAGTCCGAGAAGGCTTTGCTTCAAAGAAATCTCGAACAGGAAAGTGCTAAAAAGACCCACAGCGTTGGCGCTGCGCTGAAAAGCCCGCGCGTCTGGTTGCTGACGTTCATTCTTCTCACGTTCAATACCGGCTTTTACGGGTTGGCCTTCTGGCTGCCTTCTATCATCAAGGCTTCCGGTGTAAAGAGTACTTTGAACATTGGCCTGCTGACCGCCATTCCCTACCTTAGCGCCGTCGTGGCAATGCTTTGGAACGCATCGCACTCGCGCAAGACCGGGGAGCGCAGATTGCATGCGGCTATTCCTGCGTTCATCGGTGGCGTCGGTCTGATTTTGAGTGCGCTGTTTGCGAACAATGTTCCGGTGTCGATTGTGTTTCTGACGATTTCGACCTGCGCGATTCTCGGCCTGATGCCGATTTACTGGACCTTCCCAGGACAGATTCTTTCGGGCACCGCCGCTGCTGCGGGCATTGCGCTCATCAATTCGGTCGGCAACCTGTCCGGATTCACGGGCTCGATGATTACGAGCATCGCTAAAGATCTGACCGGCAATATCAACAATGGTACGTACGCGCTTGGTGCATGCCTGCTTGTCAGCTGCGTGCTTATTTTGTCGATTCCGAAGAGCATGCTGAACAAGGACCCGGTTCAAGACGCATGAGCGAATCGTCGCTGGCGCGATCGGGAGTCACATCTTGGTCACACCTATCTCAGACCGGAGTGAAGACGATCGCGCCATCGTTCTCGACTTGCGTGAAGGTGCGCAGGAATCGATAAGGTTGCCCGCCAATCAGCAGGTCGTTCCGGCCAGACTGCGTCGCTTCCAGTATCGAGCTCACCGCGGCGTTGCTGATTGAGCCGGAACGGGTCCATTCGTCGGCGGGCGCGCTCGCGTCGCCGATGTATAAGGCGCTCGAGTCGGAGCCCCGTCGCACGACGATGAAGCTGACGCCTTTGCTCAGCGCGAGTTCGAGGTATTCGCCAAGCGCCGCGAGCGCCTCAGGGCTCGATGATGGGGTCTCCGACTGATACGTGGTCATAATGCCGCCCGAGTTAGTTCGACTCAATGTCCCATGCTACCAGCAGCAGAGTGACAGATGGAATCAACCGCTTGCGAACCGGGTCGGGCGCGAGAGGATCGCACTTGATTTGGTGCTATCTCGCCGGGTGTCCGGCGCGTCCTTTGAGTGATTTTGCCGCAGCACGCGCGTGTCGCTCGACGTCCACGTCCCACGGCGCCGGCGACGGAAAAACTTCTTGCAAGAAAGCGATAAACGCCTTCACCGCAGGATTGCTCCGGCGACTCTCGGGCCATATCGCGTGAAGCTGAAACCGGTCGTACGCGTGCTCGAACAGCACGGGAACGAGTTCGCCGCGTCTGACGTAGGGGGCCGCGATATAGGTGGCCGAAATGCCGATGCCGGCACCGGCTGCGAGCGCCGTGGCGATGGCATCGCTCAAGTCCATCGTCAGCCCTGACGGCGGCGACAACTCCAATAGCTTGTCTCCCATCCAGAACGGCCAGACGGCTGGCTGCCCCGTCGATTGATAGCGGAAGTTCACGCAATCGTGGCTCTGCAGGTCGCTCGGGTGCCGGGGCGTGCCGCGCGCCTTCAAATAATCCGGCGACGCAAACGCGCATATCCGATGCGGCGCGAGCCGGCGTGCGATCAGTCTCGTGTCGCCCGGATCGCCGACGCGAACCGCAACATCGATCCCCTCCTCGATCAGATCGACAATCCGGTCGCTCAGTCGAACGTCGACGTTCACCTTCGGAAAGCGCTTGCGAAATTGCGGCAACGCGGCAGCAAGAATGTGCACGCCAACGGGAAGCGACGTCGCCACCTTGAGCGTGCCGGCCGGCTCGGCGCGAGCCGCGGCCACAGCCTGCTCAATGTCTTCCGCTTCGCGCAGCAGACGTTGCGTCCTTTCGAGCAGATCGCGGCCCTCAGGGGTCAGCGTCAACGAGCGCGTTGTCCGGCTGAACAGCTTGAGCCCGAAGTGCTGCTCGAGCCGTTGCACGCTTTTGCTGATCGCGGACGGCGAAACCGCCAGCGAACGTGCGGCAGCCGTATAGCTGCCGAGCGACGCGGCGCGCGCAAACGCCATGAGCCCGGTGAGTCGTTCGATTTGTTCCATGGTGGCACTATTAAAGCGATGTCCGGCCCAATTATCAAGCTGCACGTCGTCAATTAACCTTCTTTCCAACGACGCCAACGGGCGTTCATCCCTGGAGAAGAAAATGAATCACGCAGTGCAGGCAAGCAACGCGGCGCAACTCGCGGACAAGACGGTGCTGGTTTTCGGCGGCACTTCGGGTATCGGGCTCGAGGCCGCGATTCAGGCCAAGCAGGCAGGCGCGCAGGTCATCGTTGTGGGCCGCAACGCGGTTGCCGCCGAACAGGCGGCGAAAGACCACGGTTTCGCGGGATGGCGCGCTGCGGATGTCACCGACGCCGATTCGCTCCAACGCGCCGTGAAGGACATACCTCGCGTCGACCATCTGGTGCTGCTGGCCGGCACATTCGTCGCGGGCAAGGTGCGCGACGCCGAGGTGGCCTATCTGCGTCAGGCGTTCGAGGAGCGTATCTGGGCCGCGGTTCATGTGATTCGTGCATTGGGCGATCGCCTGAGCAAGGACGGCTCGATCACGCTGATCTCCGGCAGCCTCGCGGATCGTCCGAACGCTTATGGGACTGCGGTACTCGGCGCGGCGTCGGCGGCAATGGAGGCGCTCGCTCGCGGTCTTGCCCTCGAGTTGGCGCCGGTTCGCGTCAATGCGCTGTCACCGGGACCGATCGACACACCCATCTTTCACAAGGCGCTGGGCGAGGCCCGCGACGGCTTTGTGGAAGGACTCAAGCAGACTCTGCCGCTGCACCGCTTGGGCACTGCCGCCGAGGCGGGTGCAGGCGTGGTGTTCCTGATGACCAATGGCTTCATGAACGGCGTCACGCTGAATCTGGATGGCGGCGCCCGGCTGGTTTGAATCAAGAAAGCCTGCGGAGCGGTGGCTCGCGCGCTATAAGGAACCCGGGAGCATGAGCGCAACGCATCACGCGCCCGCTCGCAACCTCGCCCGCCCGCGCGGCGCGGCATTGCGCGACGGCGGCACGACTTCCGCCAGCAATTCGTCGTGCAAGCCGCGCAACACCTCGACGAACGCCGACGCGAGCCGCTCCCGCGGCCGATGCGGCGGAAACAGCAAATAGGTCTGAAAACGCGTAGCCGGCACAAACGGCCGGATCGCAATATCAGGTCCGGCATAGTCCCGCGCGACGATAGGATGCGCGAGCGTCACGCCCATGCCATGACGGACCATCTCGCAGCACATCGCGGTGTACTGCGCCTCGATGGCGAGCACGCGCTGCACGCCCGCGCGCAGAAACACCTCGTCCATCAAGGCTCGCGTGCCGTCGCCGTGGCACAGCGATATGAACGACTCGCCCTCCAGGTCCTCCGGCTTGATGCTGCGCTTTGCAGCGAGCCGATGCGCCGCCGGCATCACGCAAACGGCCGCCACGTCCGATAGCTGCTCGACCTCGCAATCCGACGCCTCGCTCACGTAGACCGCCACGCCGAGATCGCAGAACTGCGATGCCGTCCAATGATTGACCGTCGCCGACGTATTGACGTGCAGCGACACCGTCACATCGGGAAACAGCTCGACGAAACGTTTGATCGCATGCGGCACGAGCGTCATGCCCGCCGACGGCATCGCCGCGATCCGCAAGCGCCCGCTGCCGAGATTGCGAATCTGCGCGGCCGCATTCGCCAGTCCCTGCAAGCCCACGAAAGCGCGTTCGACCTCGCGGAAAAAAGCCTCGCCCTCGCTAGTGGGAATCAGGCGCACGCCGCTGCGCTGAAATAGCTGCAGGCCCGTATCGCGCTCCAGTTGCGCAATCAGACGGCTCACGTTCGGTTGCGACGTGAAGAGCGCCTTGGCTGCGGCGGTCATCGACCCCGACACCATCACCGCGCGAAACGCCTCGATGTGCTTGAGATTCATGCGTATTTCCCCCAGGAGACGGTCTGCCTATCCATATCATCCATGTATGGATAGGTATTTTATTCGTATTGGACGACATAGCCAGCCGGCGCGACACTGCATTTCAGCGACGGGCAGCGAAGCCCGCCCCACACATACCGGAACTGGAGATCGTCGTCATGAAAAGAGCGTTGCATCGCCGTCTGTCCGCCCCCGCCCTTGCGGCCGTTTCGCTCGCCGTCAGCCTCTCCGCGCCGCTCATCGCGCAGGCCGAGACCACGCTGTATGTCGCCAACGTCGGCGGGTCGAACGAACAGCTCTATCGGCAGAAAATCATTCCGCCGTTCGAGAAGGCGCACAACGTGAAGATTGTGTACGTCGCGGGCAATTCCAGCGACACGCTCGCGAAGCTCCAGGCGCAGAAGGGTCATCAGCAGATCAACGTCGCCGTGATGGACGACGGCCCGATGTACCAGGCGATGCAGCTCAACCTGTGCGCGAAGCTCGACGACGCGCCCGTGATGAAGGACGTCTACCCGCTCGCGAAGCTGGGGCCGTCGGCGATCGGCGTCGGCATGGTGGCGACGGGCATCGGCTATAACGAGGAAGCCTTCAAGAAGGCCGGCTTGCCGCCGCCCGACTCGTGGAAGTCGCTTACCGACAGCCACATCAAGGGCAAGCTCGGCGTGCCGCCGATCACCAACACGTACGGCCTGCACACGCTCGTGATGCTCGCGCGCCTCTCGGGCGGCGGCGAGAAAAATATCGACCCCGGCTTCACCGCGATGACGAAGCAGGTCGCGCCCAACGTGCTGTCCTGGGCGCCGACGCCTGGCGAGATGGACGGCCAGATGCAATCCGGCGACGTGATCCTCGCGCCGTACGGCAGCGGCCGCGCGGTCGCGTTGCAGAACACCGGCTTTCCGCTGAAATTCATCTACCCGAAAGAAGGCGCGGTCGCGTTGCAGGTGGCCGCGTGCGTGGTCGCTGAAAACGCGCAGCCGCAGTTGTCGCAGCAATTCGTGCAGTACCTGTTGACGCCGGAAGTGCAGGTGTTGCAGGCGCAAGGCATCGGACTCGGCCCGGTCAACAAGACCGTGAAGCTGACGCCCGAGATTGCTGCACGCGTGCCCTACGGTCCCGATCAGATCTCGAAGCTGACCGCGATGGACTGGACCACGATCAACCAGCATCGCACGGAATGGACGGAGCGCTGGAACCGTTCGGTCGAGCGCTGAACATCTTCGGCACTGGCAGATTCCTCGCGCGGCGCGCGATCTGATGAAGGAGCGAGGCGCATGGCCTTTCTGACTCTGCAAGGCATTTCGAAACGCTACGGCGATTTCACGGCGATCGAGCACATCGATCTGGACGTCGAACGCGGCGAGCTGCTTGCGCTGCTCGGCCCGTCCGGCTGCGGCAAGACGACGACGCTGCAGATGGTCGCCGGTTTCGTCTCGCCGACCACAGGCCGCATTCTGCTCGATGGCCGCGACATCACGAACGAGCGCCCGGAGAAGCGCGGCATCGGCGTAGTGTTTCAAAGCTACGCGCTGTTTCCGCATATGACGGTGGCGGGCAACGTCGGCTTCGGGCTCGAAATGCGCAAGGTCAGGCGCAAGGAACGCGAAGAGCGCGTTGCCGAAGCGCTGTCTCTCGTGCGGCTGAAAGGTCTTGGGCATCGCTATCCGAAGGAACTGTCGGGCGGCCAGCGTCAGCGCGTGGCGATTGCGCGCGCCATCGCGATGGAACCCGAACTGCTGCTGCTCGATGAGCCGATGTCGAACCTCGACGCCAAGCTGCGCGAGGAGATGCACATCGAACTGCGCGCGATCCAGAAGCGTCTCGGCATCACGACGATTCTCGTCACGCACGATCAGGTCGAGGCGATGACGATGAGCGATCGCATCGCGATGATGCATCGCGGTGTGATCGCGCAACTGAGCACGCCGTACGACGCGTATGAGCGCCCCGCTACGCCGTTCACATCGACGTTTCTCGGCCGCACCAACGCATTGGCCGGCGAAGTGTTGCGGCGCAATCCGCGTTGCGCCGAAGTGGATGTCGCGGGCACGACGCTGCATGTTCCGCACGAAGGCCGGCACGTCGACGGCGCCGTGCATGTCTATATCCGCCCCGAAAAAGTCCATCTCGCCAACGGCGATGCACGCGTGCGCGGCCGTATCGCGACGCGTGTTTTCGTCGGCAATCAATGGCTGCTCGAAGTCGAGACGGAGCTCGGCAAGCTGCGCGTCGCGCAACCGAATCACGGCGCGCCGCCGCCCGAGGAAGGCGACGAAGTCGGCCTCGCATGGACCGACGACGACCTGCGCGTACTGACGCAAGACCGGCCGGAGGGCGCTCATGGCCACGCTTGACGACGACCGCCCAGGCGCCGCGCCGTGGCTGCTGTCGGGGCCGGCGCTGCTGCTTTTCATCGGTCTCTTACTGGTGCCGCTGCTGCTCACGCTGATGTTGTCGTTCCGCGTGTTCAGCGACACGGCCGGCGTCACCTCCGCTTATACGCTCACGAATTACTGGGAGGTCGTCAGCGATCCGTACTACGGCACGATCTTCCTGCGCACCGCCGGTCTCGCCTTCGCGGTCACGCTTCTGTCGATCGTGCTCGGCGTGCCGGAAACCATCGTGCTCGCGCGGATGAAGCGTCCGTGGCAATCGCTGTGTCTGCTCGTCGTGCTCGGGCCTCTGCTTATTTCGGTGGTGGTGCGCACGCTCGGCTGGCAGATACTGCTTGGCAACAACGGCGTGCTCAACAACGCGTTGCAGTCGCTGCATATCACCGACGAACCTATCCGCCTCGTCTTCACGATGACCGGCATGATCATCGCACTCACGCATGTACTGGTGCCGTTCATGGTGATGTCCGTGTGGGCGACGATGCAAAAGCTCGACCCGCAAATCGAATGGGCCGGACGTTCGCTCGGCGGCTCGCCGTTCGCGGTGTTTCGCCGCGTGGTGCTGCCGCAGATCATGCCGGGCGTGCTGTCGGGTTCGATCATCGTGTTCGCGCTGTCGGCGTCGGCGTTCGCCACGCCCGCGCTGATCGGCGGGCGGCGCCTCAAAGTGGTCGCGACCGCCGCCTACGACGAGTTCCTCGGCACGCTGAACTGGCCGCTCGGCGCGAGTATCGCCGTGTTGCTGCTGATTGCCAACGTGGCGATCGTGATGGGCTGCAGCCGCCTCGCCGAACGCCGCTTCCGGCATATCTTCGATTGAGCGAAGGAGAGCGATCATGAAACAGAACGGCATTCTCGGGCTCGTCTACAACGCGTTCTTCCTCACCTTCATTCTCGCGCCGCTCGTCGTCGTGATGCTCGTCGCGTTCACCGACAAGGGCTTTATTTCGATGCCCTTCGATGGCGCGTCGCTGCGCTGGTTCCGCGCGATCATCGAGAACGGCGACATCGTCTCGGCGTTCTGGCTGTCGGTGCGGCTCGCGTTTGCCGCGGCGACCATCGGCGTGCTGCTCGCGGTGCCCGCGGCGCTCGCCATCGCGCGTTATCGCTTTCCGGGCCGCGCTGCGCTGACCAGCTTTTTCCTCTCGCCGATGATGATTCCGGCCGTCGTGCTCGGCATCGCGTTCCTGCGTTTTCTTTCGCTGCTGCATCTGTCGGGCTCGTTCTGGTCTCTCGTTTGTGCGCACGTGGTCATCGTGCTGCCGTATGCGCTGCGTCTCGCGCTGTCGTCGGCGGTCGGGCTCGATCGCGATGCGCAACGCGCCGCGCTGTCGTGTGGCGCGAGCCGCTTCACCGCGTTTCGCCGCGTCGTGCTGCCGATGATCCGCACGGGCGTCGCGGGCGGCTGGGTGCTGTCGTTCATCCAGAGTTTCGACGAACTGACGATGACCATCTTCGTCGCGACGCCCGGCACGACCACGCTGCCCGTCGCCATGTACAACCAGATCGCGCAGACGATCGATCCGCTCGTCGCTTCGGTGTCGGCGGTGCTGATTGTCGGCACGGTCCTGCTGATGGTCCTGCTTGACCGCATGGTCGGACTCGACCGCATTCTGATCGGAGAAGCTCGATGACATTGACAAGCACCGCCGCGAGTGCCGATAAGCTCGCGGACGTGGTAGTCGTAGGCGGCGGCCTCGTCGGTTCGGCCGTCGCTTACGGGCTCGCCCGCGAAGGCGCGCGCGTCACCGTGCTCGACGAGGACGACGGCGGCTTTCGCGCCTCGCGCGGCAATTTCGGCCTCGTCTGGATTCAGGGCAAGGGCTACGGCCTGTCGCCCTACGCACGCTGGTCGCGAAGCTCAGCGACGCGCTGGCCGCAACTCGCGCAAGCGCTGCAACAGGAGAGCGGCATCGACGTCGCGTTGAAGCAGCCAGGCGGCTTCCACTTCTGCTTTAACGACGACGAACTCGCCGAGCGCGAAAAACGTCTGTCGACGCTGCGAGCCGAGCTAGGCGATTACCCGTATCAGATGCTCGATGCCGCCGAAGTTCGCGCGCGCATTCCGCAAGTCGGGCCCGCGGTGATCGGCGCGAGCTACACGCCGATGGACGGCCACGTGAACCCGCTCAAGCTGCTGCGCGCGCTGCACACGGCGATGCAGGCACGCGGCGTGAAGCTCGTCTCCGGCGAGCGCGCGGCGCGCATCGAAGCTCAAGGACACGGCTTTGTCGTGCATGGAAAACGCGGCACGTATCGCGCTGCAAAGGTCGTGCTCGCCGCAGGACTCGGCAATCGCACGCTCGCGCCGTTCGTGGGACTTCATGCACCGGTTGCGCCGAATCGCGGGCAAGTGCTGGTGAGCGAGCGCGTCGCGCCGTTTCTCCACTATCCGACGCTCAACGTGCGCCAGACCGACGAAGGCAGCGTGCAGTTCGGCGATTCGATGGAAGAAGTCGGCTTCGACGATTTCACCACGACGCACGTGCTCGCCGACATTGCCCGGCGCGGCGTGCGCGCTTTTCCGATGCTGCAACACGTGCGGCTCGTGCGCATGTGGGCGGCGCTGCGCGTCTATAGCCCTGACGGCTTTCCGATCTACGACCAGTCCGAAGCGCATCCGGGCGCGTTCGTCGTTACGTGCCATAGCGGCGTGACGCTCGCGGCCGCGCATGCGCTGCGCGTCGCGCCGTGGATCATGGGCGCGGCCATGCCCGACGAGTTGCCCACCTTCTCCGCGCAACGCTTCGAGCACGCGAGAGAACTGATTTCCGCACACTGAATCCGACATGACTACTCAATCGACTCACACACCGGCTCACACGCTCTTCAAGGTGCTGCCCGGCGCTGAAGGCGCGGCCGTCACCAACGTCGCCATCTGGTTCAACGATCAGCCGCTTACCGTGCCCGGTGGTCGTTCAGTGGCCGCGGCCCTGCTCGCGGCAGGCGTATCGCGTTTTCGCGCGACGCCGGTTTCCGGCGCACCGCGCGCGCCGTTCTGCATGATGGGCGCGTGCTTCGATTGTCTTGTCGAGATCGACGGCGTGCCGAGCAGCCAGGCCTGCATGGTCGAAGTCAAGGCGGGCATGCGTATCCGCTCGCAGGAAGGCGCGCGCGATCTGCCGCCCGTGAGCTTCGCCGACGCACCGATGGAGAACGCACATGGCCGCTGATTTCGCTTCCGAATTCGCTTCCGAAGCCGTCGACGTCGTCGTGGTCGGCGCCGGTCCTGCCGGCATGAGCGCGGCCACGCGCGCGGCGCGTGCCGGGCTCAAGACTGTGTTGATCGACGAACAGGACGCCGTGGGCGGCCAGATTTATCGCGCGATCGGCCGCGCCGATGCGCGCCGCAAGGAGATTCTCGGCCCCGACTACGCAGCGGGCGCGGCGCTTGCCGAGGCCTTCGCCGCCTCCGGCGCGCGTCATCTGACTAACGCGACGGTGTGGCAGGTCACGCGCGAGCGCGGCGTCAATTATCTGAAGGACGGCAAGATCGGCAGCTTCGACGCGCAGCGCGTGATTCTCGCAAGCGGCGCATTGGAACGGCCCTTCCCGATTCCGGGCTGGACGCTGCCCGGCGTGCTGACGGCGGGCGCGGCGCAGATTCTGTTGAAGAGCGCGGGCGAAGTGCCCGCCGCGCCGCCCGTGCTCGCAGGCTGCGGACCGCTGCTGTATCTGCTCGGCTGGCAGTATGTGCGTGCGGGCGTGCCGATCCGCGCGCTCGTCGATACCACGCGTCATGAAGACCGTTGGCGCGCGAAACGTCACATGTTCGCCGCGCTGCGCGCATGGCCGTTTCTCAGCAAGGGCCTGCAATTGATTCGCACGTTGCGCGACGCGGGCGTGCCGATCTTCGAGGCAGCGGACGATCTGCGCGTCGAGGGGCGCATCGGCAGCGATCAGGTCGAGCGCGCCGCCGCGCTGCACTTCACGAGCCACGGTAAAGCGCATCGTATCGAAGCCGATGTGATCCTGTTGCATCAGGGCGTGGTGCCGAACACTCAGTTTACGCAGGCGCTGCGCGCGGCGCATCGCTGGGACAACGCTCAACTGTGCTTCACGCCGAAGGTCGACGCATGGGGCGAGCTCGACGTGCCGGGCATCTTCATCGCGGGCGATGGCGCGGGCATCGGCGGCGCGCAGGCGGCCGCATTGCAGGGCACGCTCGCGGGCCTCGCGGTGGCCGCGCAACTCGGCGCGCTAACTGCCGCCACGCGCGACGCCGAAGCCGTCGAACCTCGCCGCGCGCTTGCCGGTGTGATGCGCATTCGGCCGTTTCTCGACAGCCTGTACCGTCCGCGCGACATCAACCGCATTCCGCGCGACGAGACCGTCGTGTGCCGGTGCGAGGAAGTGACCGCGGGGGAATTGCGCCAGTTCGTCGAACTCGGCTGCGTCGGACCGAATCAGGCGAAGTCGTTCGGACGCTGCGGCATGGGACCGTGCCAGGGACGCATGTGCGGTCTTACGGTGACCGAAGTAATCGCCGATGCGCGCCGCGTCTCGCCGGCCGAAGTCGGCTATTACCGCATCCGTCCGCCGATCAAGCCGCTCACGCTCGGAGAACTCGCCGGTGAATGACACGACCGTCACGCAGGAAGCCGATGTGCTTGTGGTGGGCGGCGGGCTGCACGGCACGAGCAGCGCGTTTCACCTGGCGCGTCGCGGCGCGAAGGTGATCGTGCTGGAAGCCGATTATGTCGCGCGTCATTCTTCGGGGGTCAACGCGGGCGGCGTGCGGACGTTAGGCCGTCCGCTGCCGGAGATTCCGCTTGCGCTGATGTCGCGTGAAATCTGGCACGGCATGACCGATCTGCTCGGCGAAGACGGCGGCTTCGTTGCATCCGGCCAGTTGAAGATCGCCGAAACCGACGACGAACTTCAGGTATGCCGCGAGCGAGTCGCGCTGCTCGAATCGCGGGGCTTCACGCATGAAAAGGTGATCGACCGGGAGACCGTGCTCGAACTCGAACCGGCGCTCGCGCGGCATGTGACCGGCGGTATCTGGGTGGAGCGCGACGGCTACGCGTTGCCGTATCGGACCACGACGGCTTTCCGGCTCGCCGCACAGCGCCTTGGCGCGCGTTTTCTCGAAGGCACCGCCGTGCGCCGCATCGAACAGCGCGGCACGCGCTGGTTCGCGCACACGCCGCGCGGCACGTTCAGCGCGGAGAAACTGCTCGTCACCGCAGGCGCGTGGTCCGGCGAACTGGCCAAGCAGGTGGGCGAGCCAGTCCCCGTTCATCCCGAAGGTCTGATGCTGATGGTCACGCATCGCGTCGCGCCCTTCTGCCGCGCAACGCTCGGCGCAACCGGCCGGCCGCTGTCGTTCAAGCAGTTCGACAACGGGACGGTCGTGATCGGCGGAAAACTGATCGGCATTGCCGACCTGGCGAATCGTCACGGCGAAGTCGATTTCGTGCGGCTCGTGCGCAGCGCCCGAACCGTGACCGACCTCTTTCCGCATCTGCGTGATCTGGGCGTGAACCGCGCATGGGCCGGCGTCGAAGCATTCACCGAAGACGAACTACCGGTGATTTCCGCGAGCCGCGAGGCGTCGAATCTGTATTACTCGTTCGGCTATTGCGGCAGTGGTTTTCAGTTGGGACCGGGTTGCGGCAAGCTGGTGTCCGAACTGATGCTCGACGGCACACCGAGCCTTTCGCTCGACGCGTTCGCGATCGATCGTTTCGAGCGCAACGCGGCGCCCTCTCACGCCGGCGCCGCGCAACTCGCGACGCATTAAGCGGTTTTGTTTTTTGTTCCGTCGTGCGCGCTTCGCGAGCATGCGCGGCGGCTTCGTTCGACCTCAACCTGAGAAATTGTCATGACCGATATTGTTCGTATCGAAACCAATCAACGTATGAGCCGCGTCGTGAAGGCTGCCGGCCTCGTGTTTATCGGCGGCCAGACTTCCGCGGATCATGCGCCCGACGTGAAGATTCAGACCGCCAAAGTGCTGGAGAAAATCGACGGCTTCCTGGAGAAGGCCGGCATCGACAAGACGCGGCTCGTTTCCGCGCAAGTCTGGCTCGCGGATATTTCGCGCGACTTCGCCGGCATGAACGAGGTCTGGGACGCGTGGGTTCCGCAAGGCTGCGCGCCGACCCGTGCGACGGTGCAGGCCAAACTTGCCGCGCCGGAGCTGCTGGTCGAAATTGCTGTTGTCGCGCTTGGCTGAGGCAACGCGGTAGGGGAAACGTGGGAGCGGCCGCGGTGTCGGGCAAGCGCTGAGATAGGAGCTGTGCGGATCACGGCCACGCGTTTAGCAATGCAATGCGCGTGGCCGCTGCGACTTTCCCGCGACGCGCCGCTATTTGAACTTGACGAGATCCTTGAAGATCAGTTCAGCCCACGTATTGCCCTTGGCCTGCACGAGCGAGCCGCCATTCTTGAGCGGTCCGAGCGCGACCGGCGCGAAGCCGAGTTGCTCGGCCAGAGCCGCGACGGGTGCCACCGCCTTGTCGTCATCGCTCGACAGAAACACGACGCGGCTGCCGCCGTTCACGTTCGGATCAGAGGCAAGAACCCCTGCGGGCAAATGGTTAAAGCCCTTTACGAACTTGGCGCCCGCAAACGCTTTGGCGATAACCGCGGACGACGGCTGACCGTCCAGTTCCTCAACGGGAACACCGAAAGCATTGGTCGCGTCGATGATCGTCTTGCCCTGCCAGTTCGGGATCAGCTTCGCGACTTCGCGATGTTCCCAGAACGGAATGGCCAGGAAGATGATGTCGGACGCGATGGCGTCTTGCAGCGTCTTCGGGACAACGGTGGGGCCGATCGCTTTTGCCTGCTGCGTCAGGCTCTCGGGCGGGCGCCGGCTGGCGACGGTCACTTCGATGTTCTTTCTTGCAAACGCTCGGGCGAGCGCCTGGCCTACCGCGCCAAAGCCAATAATCGAATAGCTCATGCGAATACTCCATTCAATATGATAAGGAATCCGGATTTATGCGAGTACTTGGACCACCTTCATCAAGTCGATAGCTACTTCTACACGTGTATCGGCGCGATCTCAGATAGCCGACGTGCCGCCGTCGACATACAACTCCACACCATTCACGAAGCTCGAATCGTCTGAAGCGAGAAACAGCGCAACCGTCGCGATTTCCTCGGGACGACCCATCTTTCCGCGCGGCACCAGCGATTCGAACTGCCGCTTCGTTTCTTCGTCGAAGACTTGTTCCTGAATCGGCGTGGCGATCTGCCCCGGGCTCAGCACGTTCACGCGGATATTCCTGCCCTTCAGTTCGTTGAGCCAGCCACGTGCGAACGCGAGCAGCGCCGCCTTGCTCGCCGCATACACGCTGAAACCAGGGAAGCCTTTGATCGACGCAATCGATCCGGTCATGAAGATCGATCCGCCGTCGTTGAAGAGCGGCAACGCCTTTTGAACCGTGAACAGCGTGCCGCGCGCATTCAGGTCGAAGGCCGCATCGAAGTGCTGCTCGGTAATCTGACCCAGCGGGAGGGCTTCGCCCGTGCCGGCGCTTGCGTACAGGATGTCGATCTTGCCCTTCTCCCGCTTGACTGTATCGAACAGGCGGTCGAGGTCGGCGAGATTGGCCGCGTCGCCGCGCACGCCGGTCACGTTGCGGCCAATCTGCTTGACGGCCTCGTCGAGCGCCTCCTGCCTGCGGCCCGTGATGAACACATACGCGCCTTCTTCAACAAACCGCTTCGCGCTCGCCAGCGCCATGCCGCTCGAACCGCCCGTGATGACTGCAACCTTACCGTCTAGCTTTCCCATGACTTCTCCTTTCGTGGTGTCGGGCAGCGCCTCTATTCCCATTTGAACAAAAGCGCTGTATCTTATGGATCACTGATCCACATCCTGAGTCAAATATATGGATCACTGATCCACTTGTCAAGAAAATCATGCGAGCCGACGCCAGAAAGAACTACAGCCACCTACTTGAAGTCGCGCGCGACGTCATCAGCGAACATGGCGCCGATGCGTCCATGCGAGATATCGCGCGCCGCGCCGACGTCGGGCTGGCAACCGTGCTGCGCCATTTCCCGACGCGAGAAGCGTTGTTCGAGGCGTTGCTGCGCGAGCATCTGGACGCGCTGACGCAAAAGGCGGCCGAACTCGAAGCGTCGAGTCCACCTGACGAAGCGCTCGTGTCCTGGTTTCGCGAAGGCGTCGCATTCGTCCATAGCTATAACGGCGTTGTCGCGTTGATGGCGAGCGCCCACGCGGACCCTGAGTCCGCGCTTTACGCGTCATGCGCAGCGGTGCACTCGGCGGGCGAGCGACTATTGCTCCGCGCTCAGGCCGAAGGAACCGCGCGCGCCGATATGAACGGTGTCGACCTGTTCGCGCTGATGTCGGCACTCGGCTGGGTCGTCGACCAGCCGTCGTTCGCGCCACGCGCCGATTATCTCTTCGACTTTATCGCGGGCGCGATGCTGACGAATCGGTCGAGCAAGGATGTGAAGAAGGGAATGTGAGATTCGTCGCAAGCTTATTAGAGGTACGCGGATGGGTTGACGCGCTGCAAATGCCAATACGGCAATTGCATATCGATAGAAATTGGAACGGCGCACGCGTGCGGCCTTTAACATAGGCATCCTTCCTGTTCCGTCCTCGGGGTTACTCGCGCAATGTCCCAACCTCTCCGCTTCGGCGTCTGGGCGCTCGTACATGGCAGCCGTGCGGCGCTGCAGGACCCCGCGGAACCCTACGACGCTTCATGGGCGCGCAACAAGGCTCTCGTGCTGGAAGCCGAGCGTCTCGGCTACGATTCGGTGCTCGTCGCGCAGCACACCATCAATCCGCACGATCCTTCGCTCGACCAGCTCGAGGCGTGGACAGCATCGGCTGCATTGGCGGCGCTGACGTCGCGCATCGAGATCATCGCCGCGATCAAGCCGTATCTGTACCATCCGGCCGTGCTCGCGAAGATGGCGCAGCAGATCGAGCACATCAGCGGCGGGCGCTTCGCAATCAATCTCGTGAACGCATGGAATCGCCCCGAGCTTGAGCGCGCCGGCATCGGCTTTGCGGAACACGACGAACGCTACGCGTACGGCCGCGAATGGATCACCGTCGTCGATGCGTTGCTGCGCGGTGAAGCGCTCACGCATCGCGGCGACAACTTCCGTATCGACGACTATCAGTTGCGTCCGGCCGATCCGTTCCGCGCGCGGCCGCGCATCTATGTCGGCGGCGAGTCGGAGCCTGCGCGTTCGCTGGTGGCCGCGCATGGCGATGTGTGGTTCATCAACGGACAGCCGCATGACGACGTGGCGGCTCTTATCGCCGATGTCTCCGCGCGCCCCCGTCCGGCCGGCCACGATGCGTTGCGGTTCGGCCTGTCGGCGTTCGTGATTGCACGCGAGACGCAGTCCGGGGCCGACGCTCATCTCGAGCACCTGTTCGCGCTGGCCGAACTCGACAAGCCGCTACGGGAACGGCAAAAAGCCAACATCGATCCCAACGCGGTGATGCATCAGACGTTCGCGCGCTCGGCGCGCGTCGGATCGAACGGCGGCACGGCTGCGGGCCTTGTCGGCGATTACGATACGGTCGCGCGGCGCATTGCGGAGTTCCATCGCGCCGGCATCGAACTGTTCATGCTGCAGTTCCAGCCTTTCGAAGCCGACATGGCCCGTTTCGCCGAGGAAGTCATGCCGCGCGTTCGCCGCCTGCTGGACTGAACACAACGCCACCGCCGAAAGTCAAACGCCCGCCCGTCATGTCACATCGTTGCACGCGCGCGGGCGCTTTCATGCACGCCTAGAAAAACGCACCGGTAGGCGGCAACTGACCGGTCAGCAAATTCTGTCCAAGCAAACGCTCCTTATAGAGCCGCGGATTGTGCGAGGCGATGACCTTGATATTGCGCCAGTGCCGGTCGAGCGCGCCGACACGCGAGACGACCGAGCCCGAGCCGAGATCGATCAGCCAGCTTGCGATCTGCGGCGCGAGGTCGTCGATCACGACCTTGGCCTCGGACGCTGCAAAGGTGGCAGCGAGCGTGGCCTCGTATTCGCCGTCCGTGCCGTAAGCGTCCCAGGCGCGCTGCAAGGCAGCCACAGCGCGATCGGCGGTGGCTTCGACGCTCGCCGCATACGCGCGGATTCGGCCGAGTTGCGACTGAAGCACGGGTTCGTCGGCGGGATGCTCGGCTTCGCCGTGATAGAAGTTGCGGCCGCGCGTGCGCAGCACGTCGACGGCGTCCAGCGCAACGCGGCGCACGATACCCGCAATGCAATTGGTCAGATAGACCTGATGGAACGTGAATCCCCACGGCGCGGCGTGTTCGGACGCCGGCGGATCGAGCGGATAAAGATGCGCCGCCGGCACGGTGACGTCGCGAAAGCGGGCCGTGCCCGAGCCGGTCAGCCGCTGGCCGAAACCTTGCCAGTCGTCGTCGTTGTTGACGCCTGCGCTTCGCTCAAGCACATATTGCACGGCTCGCCCCGCGCGGCTCTCCACCGCGAGGCCGACGAACGCGTCGTTGTACAGATTGCCCGTCGCGTACACCTTCTCTCCCGAGCCGACGTACAGGTCGCGCGAAGCGTCCCATTCGAGCCGGCTCAACACTTGAGTCGGACGCGCGCCGGCCGCCTTCACATCGCTTTCGGTAAAGCTCAGGCCGACGGTTTTTTTCTGCGCGCTCAATGCGAGGACGTGTGCATGGAACGGATGATCCCGCTTCCTGAGCGCCGTTTCCACTTGCCACAGATGATTGCGGAATGCATGCGCGATGTTCGAATCCGCGGCGGCGACGTCGCGCGCAACGACCAACAATTCGCTGAGCGACACGCCATGCCCTCCTCTATCGGACGGCAGACGCAACGCGCCGAAGCCGATCGCTTTGAGTCGCGCGATCTCTTCGTGCGGCAGACGATGTTCCCGTTCGCGCGCCGCGGCTGTCGCGGCCATGTCGGCAATAATGTCCGCGAAGCCGAGCTTCACGCTCAGCGGCGAAATCCACTGCGTGGGCCTCGCGTCGTTGATGCTGCTGGTGTCAGTCATGCGCTCGCCCGTGTTCAAACTCTGATGCTGTAGTCCGCGACCTTGATGCGCGAGTTGATGATCTTGCGCTCCGCGAGCCAGTCGGCGGCGCGCTGAAACTGCGCGATGAAGGCGGCGTCGTCTGCTTCGTGGAACTGGTTCACGCGCTTGAGGCCGGCGAGATAGTCGCGCACCTGATCCGGATACTTGCCCTCGCGCTGCACGAGCTGCTCCGCTTCGACGGAGTGCGACGACTGCCATGTGCCTTCAACGTAATACGCATCGATGACCGCGCGGATCAGTTCGGAGTTCTCTTCGGTGAACTTGCGGCGCGTGACCAGCGAGCTATAGTCGATCAGGAAATCCAGGTCGCGGCCTTCGTTGAATATGTCCTTCGCGTCGTTCGAGAAGCGCGCGATGTCCACGCCCGGCGACCACATCGACCAGGCGTCGACCCGGCCTTGCGCGAACGCCGGTGCGGCGTCGGGCGGATTCAGATAGACGAACTGCACCTTGTCCCGGTCGATGCGATGTTTCTCCAGCGCGGCGATAAGCAGAAATTCGCCGAGTCCGGAGCGGTTGACGGCGACCTTGCGACCCGCGAGATCCGCAATCGAGTTGATGCCGCTCGACTTCTTCGCGATGATGGAAGTGGAGCGCGGCGAATAGATATCGAACGCATTGAAGACGATCGGGGAGCCGGCCAGCATTGCGGCGAGCGCGGGCGTCGTCGATCCCCAGAAACCGAAGTCCGCGCTGCCGCCGACCACGGCCTGAATCGACGGCGCGTGGTTCGGGAACGGCCCGATCCATTCGACCTTGATGCCTTTGGCCGCGAGCGTCTTTTCGAACACGCCGCGCTGTTTGGCGATGTCGGGCAGGCTGCCGTAGCCCCAGCCGATTCGTACGGTGTCCGTATTACGTGTGAGCTTGCGCGGTTCGGCTGCCTGCGCCGGAACGAGGCCGCCCACGGCGGCGCCGGCCAGCAGGCCGCCCGCCGCGCGCAGCAACTGGCGGCGGCTCAGCAATGAATCATTCATCCTTTGAGATCCTTCGGTTTGACGGGAAACGGGTCAATGAGACTGAACGCCCAGCTCTTCGAGCAGAATGGACCGCAGCGTGCCGGCGTGGTCTTTGGGGCGGAACGAGGCCGCGATGCGGCCTGCGCGCATGACGATGATCCTGTCTGCAAGGGTCAGCGCTTCGTCGACATCGTGAGTGACGATCAGCACGCCTGGCTGGTGGAGCGCGACAAGCTCTTTGACGAGTCCGTGCATCTTGATGCGGGTCAGCGCGTCGAGCGCTGCGAACGGTTCATCGAGCAGCAGCAGCGCGGGATCGGGAACAAGCGCGCGTGCCAGCGCCACGCGCTGAGCCTGCCCGCCCGAGAGTTTGCGCGGCCAGTCGTCCTCACGGCCGGCGAGTCCGACTTCGGCGAGCGCGCGCGCCGCGCCGTCGCGGCCAATCGTCCTTTCGTGACCGAGCGCGACGTTCTCCCACAGCGGCGCCCACGGCAAAAGGCGAGGTTCCTGGAACACGACGGATGGACGTTCCGGCGCGCGAATCGTCCCCGCGTCCGGCTGATCGAGTCCGGCCAACGCGCGCAGCAGCGTCGTCTTGCCGCAACCGCTTTCACCCAGCAGCGCGACGAATTCGCCCTTCTGGATGTCGAGGTCGAGCGAGTCGATCACGACGCGGCTGCCATAGCGTCGTTTCAGTCCACGCACAGAAACGGCCAATGCTTGAGTACCGATGCGTTCGCGTTCGCGTTCGCGTGAAGGCGCTGCCGCAGCGCGATCGCGAGATGGAGCGGTAGGCTGACTCACTTGCGCGCTCCTTTCGTGTAATTCGCGTGCCACGAGAGGAAGCGGCCTTCGAGCAGACGCACCAGCGCGTCCGCGACGACGCCGATGATCGCGTAAATGATCATCGTGAGGATGATGACGTTCGTATTGAGGAATTCGCGTGCATCCATCGCGAGGAAGCCAATGCCCTTCGTCGTTGCGAGCGTTTCGGCGATGACCAGCGCGAGCCACGCATGCGCGAGCGCGTAGCGCACGCCCGTGAGAATGGACGGCATCGCGCCCGGAAGAATGATCCGCCGCACGATCGCGGCCCGCTCGAGTCCGACCACGCAGCCAAGCTCCATGAGCTTCGGATCGATCTGGCGAATGCCGAGCATCGTGTTGATATAGATCGGAAAGAGCACCGCGAGCGCAACCAGGAAAATCTTCGCGACTTCGCCGACGCCGAACCACACGATCACGAGCGGCAGCATGGCGAGGAACGGAACCGCACGCACCATCTGAACGGAGCGGTCGAGGAGCGCCTGCGCGAGCGGCGAAAAGCCGACGATAACGCCAAGCGCGAGGCCGAGCGTTCCGCCGATCACAAACCCGCCCGCGGCGCGCAGCAGCGAGACACCGAGATGAACGAAAAGATCGCCGTTACGTGCCAGGTTCACGGCGGTTTCAAGCACGCTGCTCGGAGCAGGCAGCACTTGCGGCGCAATGAATCCGACGCGCGCCGCGGTTTCCCACAGCAGCACGACGACCGCGGGAATTATCCACGAGAGCCAGATGTACAGCGTCGCTTGAGAAACGCCTACGCGGGACGGTTGCGCGGCGACATAGCTGTTGCGGATGGAAGTCAGGTCGGCCATGCGGCGGGAGACGTCATGAGTCATCGGGAAGGAGTGTGGAGATACATCCCGCAGCCTAAGTAAAAACTTTGCTGTTCTCCAACGAATCAATCCTTCTAACGATATGCGCTGCGTATGCAATGTGCACCGGCATGCCGTTATAACGACGAATTCCGTCCGTATTGCGTCATCCTCCCATGCGATGTTGTGTACTTTGAAAACATAACGACGTGCTTAGCACTGCGCCGTCATAGCAAAGCATCGAATATTGTTAGTCGTTTTCTCCTCTCAGAAGCCGGCGGGCTACAGACGCCTGCGTAACCATCTCGCCACGCTGAGACCGCCCAGCATCATGCCGGCCGTAAGCGGCGGCGCTGCGCGAACCACGCTTGCCTCAGGCCATTCGGAAGTCATCGGCTCGCCATCACGCGCTACCAGTCTCGAGATCCACTTGCGCGCGCTGAGCGGCAACGGAGGCGCGACTTGCCCAAACACGTTATGCAACTGATCGCTCGCATGCGGAAACGAGCCTAGCGCGATGGCCTCTTTACGTGACGGCGAGCCTATCACCTGGCTCGTCACGACGGCCGCCCCGCGCGCCAAGCCGTCCATACAATCCAGTATGTCGATTTCAGCCGCCGTCAGGACGGCCAGCACATCATCGACATAAGCGTTGATGACATCCTGTTGGATTTTCAAACCCCATTCCAGCGCCTGCGGATTGTCGCGAGTGCGAAGCTTTGGAAAGATAGAGCCGTCGTCTGCCCGCGTGTATCCGGTCGTGGTGCCATGATCCGCCGCACACAAGGCTTCGAATATGGGCGCGCGAATCAGCGGTCTTATAGGCTCCCCCACGGACTCGCTGAGATAGTCATCGAGGCTGCCGCAGTTTTCCGGACGATGATAGAGGCCAAAGTAAAAGCCCGAGAGGCGTCGGTCGAAGCCTGCTTCCCGGCTGCACGCGACCTTTGCCAGCGAGCGCTGCAAATTTGCGCGCCATCCAATATCGACGACACCGACGTTACCGTCAGCGAAGAATGCGTGCTGCTCCAGATAGTCGAGCAGTAGCCGTCGCGCAGAAGAAGCGGACGCGTTGATCAGATCGCGGACCTGGTCGTCGGTCTGGATGTACCGGATCAACTGCTCTACTTCAGCGCGATTCATCGCGGCATGCGGGGAGCGAATACCAAGACGTTCCTGCAAACCGGCGATGGTCGTGTGATTGATATCCAGATCGAATTTTCTGAATACGTCCGCGAGCGAATTGTCTGCCTTGAAACCGAAATGGCTCAGGTCGCCTTCCGATATGTCCAGAACAGCAGGCAAGTGAAGCGATTGCCGCGACACGTGCAGATACCGCAAATCGATCGGCAAGTCGTACGCGCTTACTATCTTTTTAGCAATCGATAAAAGTATCTGGCCGTCACGCGCGAGGAAAAACAATCGATCGACTTTCCTGCGTCTCGCCTCTGTGAGAATCCACACGACAAACGCGAGCAGCAACGGACCCACGAAGCCAGCCGATACCTCTGCGAGCGTCTCGTCGTGGTCGCTGACGGGCTTGACGCGCAACCGCGCCGTGCGCGCGCTTCCCGACAGAGCAGACCCAAGCAGCGGCGGCTCGATCGCCGCCTTATCCAGTTCGCGCTCGAGCCGTCCGGGCGCAGTCTTGAAGAACGGCGCGGCACGACCGCCTACACGCCATACCTGGAATACATCGGAGAATACGTTGTCTCCGAAGTGGAGGTGTTTGACTCCACTGCCTTTCGCATCCGAAAAGAGAGTCCCACTCCTCTTGGTACGACGGTTCTCGCATGAAATGAACAACTGCCCCGGCTGCACGCGCACGCCGCAACCGCTGAGCATGCTTTCCAGGTCCGATCGCGAAAAGTAGATATCCGAAATGATTGCCGTTCTTCCCAATGCCGACAAGCGATTGAATATCTCGACCATGCCGGTTATGGGACGGATAGAGTACGTCGTCCGAATCGAGAAACAGAACATAGCCCGTCTTGAGCCGCTGAAGCGCCAGGTTGTAGGCAGAGACCTGCCCGCCGTTGTCCTTGAAAATAGTCGTTATGCGCGTGGCGTAGGCTTGCATGATGGCGCGCGATCCATCCGTCGATCCGTCGTCGATGACGATGACGTGTGTATTCATGTAGTCCTGCGCGAGCGCGGAATCTATTGCCTGTGCCAGATACTCTTCATAGTTGTAGTTGCAGATCACAACGTTCATTTCTTTCATGGTGACTTCCCGGCAAGAGCTCAAGGCGATCTGACCGACCGGATACGTTCAAACGAATCGGCGCCGGATGAGCGATCTTGCAATGTTCATGGGGGCGAGCAACGTGACGATGCTCCATCCCGCAATCAGGCAACGAAACGCGGCTCGCTCGAAGTTCGGGCGAAAGGGAATGGATAATGCGTCGCGCAGGGCGCGCAATCGGCTGTCGCCGGGCAGCGGATGTTTTTCCGGTGTCAGCCGCAAAGAAGCAACTCGCAATTGAAGCAAATGCGGTGCGCAGAACAGCGTGCTAATCGGCGGTGGCGGCCTGCCGGTCATGGCGCAGGCTTTGCACGCGGCATGGTGTCGCTTGAGCGCGCGCGCAATCTCGCGGCCGAAGTTATTCGTGTTCGCGCTCATCGCGCTATCGTTCTCGCCATGCATGCGATAGAGCACCAAAGGCGCGGGAATCGTCTCGACGTCGCCCATATAGGGAGCCATCGCGATGCATGTCGAATCCGTGAACGAATCGCAACTCGCGTCCAGTGGAAAGATCTTTCTGAGGAAGCTGCGCGCCCACGCATTTCCCGAACCGGGCGGCGTGGGATACTCCGACGTCCTGTATGCCCACTGACGGATCGCCTCACGCTGTAAAAAGCCGAGCTGATTGAAGACGTGCCGTTGCCGCCGTAATCGACCAGTCGTTTACGAATCGAGCGATACGCGTTTCGCGTACATTGGGACGGCGCGGCTAAATTCGCGCTTCGAGAATAGCGGCCAGAAACGTTACGGCTGCGCCACCTTTCGGACCGCGCTGGTCGCTGCATTAAGCAAGCGGCCATCGTCGTGCCTCAATGTCTGCTTCTTGATTACGCGTCCCGTCTTGCGGTCCACCAGTACTGAGTGCTTCTCCCCCGGAGCAAACAGATTGGCCTCGCCCCATTGACGCAACATCACAATGACAGGGAAAAGCGCTTCGCCCTTCTTTGTCAGGACGTATTCCTGGTGTCCCGAACCATCCGACGCTGGCACAACCTCGAACACCCCGCCTTCAACGAGCATCTTGAGGCGGTCGGCCAGAATATTGCGGGCGATGCCCAGGCTGGAAACGAACTCACCGAACCGACTCACGCCGTCGAAGGCGTCTCTAACTATCAGCAGTGCCCACCTGTCTCCCACGATGTCAATCGCCCGGCCAACCGGGCACGATAAATCAACAAGACTTCTCTGTCTGGCCATCTGGCGCTCCTCGATCCCAATGCGAACGTCCGAGCCCGACCGACATTACCGACGGTCGCACGTAAGCTCAATCGTAAGTTGCATTTTAAAACAACTGTCCCTACACTCTTCGTAGTTGCAATTTGAAACTACACAAACCGACTTTTCCATGAGCACGTCCTGTACCCCCGAAGTGCAGCATGATCCGCCCACTGACTCGATAGAGTGCAAAGAAATGCCCACGGGCCTCGTCGCCCTGATGTCGGTGTGTTGTGCGGTGAGCGTTGCCAACGTCTACTACGCCCAGCCGTTGCTCGACGCCATCTCCCACGACTTCCATATTTCTCATTCCGATGTGGGTGGCGTCATAACAGCGACTCAAGTGGGCTGCGCGCTTTCGCTGATGTTTGTCGTGCCGCTCGGCGACCTGATCAACCGCAAGCGGCTTATCGTCTGCCAGCTGGTTTTGCTCGCCATCGCGTGCGTAGCCGTGGCTCTATCAGGATCGCAGCATGCGTTGCTCGCTGGAATGATTGGCGTCGGATTGCTCGGCACGGCAATGACGCAGGTTCTGATCGCATGCGCAGCCGCGCTTGCCAACGAAAGCGAGCGCGGCAGAGTAGTCGGTACGGCACAGGGCGGTGTTGTCGTTGGCTTGCTGATGGCTCGATCACTCGCCGGCGTCGTGGCAGATGTGGCTGGCTGGCGAGCCGTCTACCTCGTGTCTGCAATTTTCGCTGTCGGCATGCTGATTGTGCTTCTTCTCTTTCTACCGACTCCGCGGCCGTCCCGAGTGCAATTGAGCTACGCCGGCCTGCTGCGCTCGATGATCGAACTCCTGCTGCGTGAGCGCGTACTGCAGGTACGAGGTTTCCTCGGTCTTCTCATGTTCGCAGCATTCAGCATTTTCTGGAGTGCACTTGTTCTACCGCTAAGTGCGCCGCCTCATGCAATGTCACATACGGGCATAGGTGCATTCGGTCTGGTCGGGGCACTCGGCGCAATGGCGGCGGCACGTGCCGGCAGCTTGACCGACCGGGGCCACGGTCAGACCACAACGTGCGTCGCGCTGGTTCTTCTCTGCGCGTCATGGCTACCGATCTCGCTTATCGATAAGTCAGTGATCCTATTGATTGTTGGCATCGTATTTCTTGACATAGGCGGGCAAGCAATACACGTCGTCAACCAGAGCATGATATTCAGCACGCGTCCCGAGGCGCACGCACGGTTGGTCGGCTGCTACATGCTTTTTTATTCCGCAGGAAGCGGCTTGGGCGCGATATCGTCGACGGTGATTTATTCGCGTGCAGGGTGGCCAGGCGTTTGCGCACTAGGTTTCGTCGTCAGCATGACTGCACTCGCATTCTGGGCAGCGACGGTCCGGCATGCCGGGAGATAAATGCCGCTTGCCGGAACGTCTGTGCCCGTTCCTGTCGAAGCCGGACTGTCGCGGCCTTCGCGACTCGTCGCGAAGGCTCCTGCCCGGCGAAGTACTCGTCAGCCGTGTGGCGGAACCGCCTCGGGATCCATCCACATCACTTCCCAGATATGACCGTCCGGGTCCTCGAAACTGCGACCATACATGAAGCCGAAATCCTGCACAGGCGTAGGGTCTGCCTTGCCGCCCGCCTTACTCGCCTTTTCGACAAGGCTGGATACCTGCTCGCGATCATCCGCAGACAGACAGAGCAGCACCTGCGCGTCGGTGTGCGCATCGACAATCCGCTTGCTGGTGAACTGGCGCCACTTGTCGTGTGTGAGAAGCATCGCGAAAATGGTATCGGAGAGCACCATGCACGCTGCGGTATCGTCACTGAATGCGGGATTATTGACCGCGCCAACTGCCGCGTAGAAGGCTTTCGACCGCTCCAGGTCCGTCACCGGCAGGTTAACGAAGATCATCTTGGTCATCATTTTTCCTTTGAGATCTAGCCGCGGCAGGATTGCCGCCACCACACATACCGACGAATGACGTGGAGAAGAATCGACGAAAGCCTCGAAGAATTTTTGAACGCGCAACGCGCGCTCAAAAATAACATGTCCGCTTTCGACGATCTCGCGGATTAGGCCGACGTTGGTCCGACCTCTTACCCTGGCAACAAGCCGACTGCCCTGTAAGTGCCGATCAAGGTGTCGAACAAGGCAATGTCCGCCCGCCCGCGCGCCATCAACTGAGCGCCCGCGACTGCGGCGTAAATCGCGCACGCGCGTTCGCGGCTCCCCTCGCCGGTGACGACGCCAGACGCCTCCAGCGACCGACGGAGCCAGGCCACGTTGACGTCAGCGAAGGCCTGCACTTCCTTTTTGACCGCTTCAGGCAGATCGTCGTATTCCGCGGCCATGAAGCTGCTCAGGCACATGCGGTTGTCGCACTCCAACGACCGGCGAAACGTCTCCGGGTATCGACGCAAACTGACGAGCGGATCGCCTGATGCCGCCGAGAGTTCTTCCAGCGCAGCGGCCGCGTCCTCGTAGTAGCGTCGCGCGACTGCCGCCGCGAGGTCCGCCTTGCTCGCGAAGTGATGGTAAATGCTGGCAGCTTTAATGCCGACATCCTGCGCCAGGTCCCGAATATTGAGCCCGGTATAGCCGTGCGCCTGCGCCATTCTTGTCGCAGCAGCAAGGATGCGGTCCCCTGAGCTGGTGACGGCTGCAATGGTCACGACGGTCTCCTCAAAAAGTTGTTGACCTGACGCATTGTACCGCCTAAAGTTGCCCCTAACAAACGTTAGGTAGACCACCCACACGTCGCATCGCAAGAGCGGCATTTTTTTGATAATGGTTGCCTAACTACTGTTAGGTAGTCTCATCAGTTTTGACTCAATCCGTCCCACAACCGCTAGGGAAAAACCATGACCTCCGAACTCTTTGACCTCGATGCCACCCGACTGGCCGAACTGATCCGCACACGCGAAATCTCGCCCGTCGAGGTCGTGAAGGCACACCTTGACCGCATCGACGCGGTCGATCCGAAAGTCAATGCGATCGTGACAGTCGCGGACGATGCGCTGGAAGCCGCCAGGGCTGCCGAAACGGCAGTGCTGTCGGGCAAGGCGTTGGGGCCGCTGCACGGAGTGCCCTTCACCGCAAAAGATTCGATCGACACGGCGGGCGTGGCGACGCAACGTGGCTCGCCCATCTTTAAAGGACGCGTTCCTGACGCCGACGCAACTAGCGTGGCCCGGCTGAAAAACGCAGGCGGCATCCTTCTCGCAAAAACGAACTTGCCCGAATTCTCGTACTGGATCGAAAGCGACAATCTGCTCAGTGGCCGATCGAATAATCCGTGGGATCTGCAGCGCACTCCGGGCGGCTCCAGCGGCGGCGAATCGGCGGCCATCGCAGCGGGTATGTCGCCGCTGGGGCTCGGCACCGATCTGGCGATCTCTGTGCGCGGACCCGCTGCGCAGACAGGCATCGTGTCGCTAAAGGCGACTCACGGACGCGTGCCCATGACAGGGATCTGGCCGCGCGCCCCACGCCGCTTCTGGCACGTGGGTCCGATGGCTCGCAGCATCCGCGACCTGGCGCTCGCGTTCTCGCAGCTGTCCGGTCCCGATGGGCACGACGCTTTTGCAAGCAGTACCGTCCCGTTCGATGCCGGCGTGGGCCGCTCACCAGACCGTCCGCTGCGAGTGGGCTGGATGGTTGAACCGGGCTTCGGGCCCGTCGATCCGCAAGTCGCGGCAACGGTGCAGGCGGCGGCGGAAGCGCTCACAAGCTTGGGGCTAGTGGTGGAGCCTGTACGCATTCCTGCCCTCGAGCGTGACTTCGCCCTCGACGTATTCAACCGCCTGCACGTCATGGAAATGAAGCCGGCCTTTGCGGAAGTGACAGCAGGTCGCGCTGAGGACGAACTCTACAAGATGGCCAAAACGATGCTGGCCCTGCCCGACACTTCGATGAGGGACTACATCGACGCTGAACAGGCGGCCGAGCGTCTGCGAGACGGATACGCCGAATACTTCCGGAATTACGACGCGCTGATTACGCATGTGCTTCCGATCCCGGCTCACAAGCACGGCGTGGAGACGTTCTCGATCAACGGCCACACAGTGGATGCCACCTATCTGCAGGGCGCAACTGTGCCGTTGAACGTCACGGGCTTGCCTGGCATCTCGATGCGCTTCGGCACGAGCAAGGAGGGCCTGCCGATCAACGTACAGATTGTCGGGAGTTGGCAGGCTGAGTCAACCATTCTTCACGTTGCGTCACTACTCGAATCGGTCAGCCCGGTGCGCGATCTACGTCCGCATATTTGAGCCTTCAGCCCTGCGCAAACCGGCCATCGCCGCACTGGATCAAGCGACCGGAGCGGCAAAAGTTTAGACTTCGCATCTGGCCGCAAACATGTACGACGCGCTCGACGGCCCGCAGCAGATCGAGAAAACGACCTCGGCGATTTGCCTGCCTGCAGCGCGTTCGCCGATGTGCTAAAACCTGCGTGGTCGCTCAACGAACTACTGCTCAAACTGCCGGCGCGGCATGCGACCAAACCCGCACCAACTACACTGACTATTGAAACGGGACGATGATGACGATGGCAGAAAATCCAACGATCGCCCTCGTCGGGCCGGGAGCAATCGGCACGACGGTAGCGGCGGCGCTTCATGAAGCCGGACGCACGCCGGCCATTTTCGGCCGCTCGGCGCACGAACATCTGGAACTGCGCTTCGACGGCGGCCGCATCGCGGTGCCGGGACCTGTGCGCACCAATCCGTCCGAAGTCGACAACACGTTCGACCTGGTTTTTGTCGCGGTGAAGTCAACGCAAATAGACGCGGCAGCGCCGTGGCTCTCCGCGTTGTGCAACAAGAACACCGTGGTCTGCGTGCTGCAAAACGGCGTCGAACAGAAAACGCTTGTCGCGCCGCATGTGCCCGGCAGCCCGGTCTTACCCTCGGTGGTTTGGTTTCCTGCTCAACGCGAACCGGACGCCTCTGTCTGGCTACGCGGCAAAGCTCGCATTACGTTGCCGGACACGCCAGAGAGCAGCCTTGTCCTTTCGGCATTGAGTGGCACACGGTGTTCGGTCGACGTAGCAGCCGATTTCACATCCGTCGCGTGGCGCAAGCTTTTGCAAAATGCTGTCGCAGGTTTAATGGTTCTGGCGGGACGCCGTGCCGGCATGTACTCACGAGCCGATATCGCCGGCCTGGCTCTCGCCTACTTGCAGGAATGTCTCGAGGTTGCCCGTGCGGAAGGCGCGACACTCGGCGACGAAGTCCCGCAAGAAATCGTCGATGCATTTCGTGGTTATCCGGCCGACCTGGGCACTTCGATCCTCGCCGACCGGGAGGCTGGCCGCCCGCTCGAATGGGACAGCCGCAACGGCGTCGTGCAGCGACGTGCCCGGTCTCACGGTATCGCCACACCGATCAGCGATCTGGTCGTGCCGCTTCTCGCGGCCGCGAGCGACGGACCGGGCTAATACTTCCACGAAGGATGTGACGGCGCGACGCGCCCACTCTCGGACTCACCCGCCAAACAGGTTGTGCCGGATCTGCTTCAAATGTCCGGTCAGCAATTCGCACGCGAGGTCGGCGTCGCGGTCGCGCAGCGCATCGACGATCGCGCGATGCTGCGCCTCATATTCTGCGCGCCGCTCGGCCGTCAGCGACTTGCGTTTGAGCCGGCCCCACTCGCCCTGCTCGCGCACCTCGTTGGTCAGTTCGAGCACGCGCAGAAAGAAGCTGTTGTGCGTGGCCAGCGCGAATGTCTTATGCAATTCGCCGTCCCACTTCTCGAACTCTTCGATGCTCTGCGCGGCTTCGGAACGCTCGATGCATTCGACCATCCGCGCGAAGTCCGCGGCCGTCGCATAACGCACGATCAAGCCGGGCATCAGCGGTTCGACCAGCAAACGCGCTTCCATCAGCTCTGCGGGACTAGTCTGCACGACCTCTTGTGCGCCATGCGCGGCCTGCGCGTTCTGCGCTTCCACACGCACCGCCGCTGCGGCGACGTCCTTCTGCGGCAGCACGAAAGTGCCGCTTCCCACCACCTGCGTGATGAACCCGCGCCCCTTCAGATCGGCCAGCACGCGCCGCACCGCACCGCGTGACGCGCCGAATTCCTCGCTCAATTCGCGCTCGGCGGGAAGCTTGACGCCCTCTCGCAAACGCCCGGTGCGGATGGCCTCTTCCAGATAGCTCGCAAGCGCACGCGCGCCCTCCGCTCTCACAGAAATCTTGCCGGTCTCAACGTCGCCCATGACTTTCTTCCTTGCCGGTGAAGCCTCTTGCATAGAACCAATTGGTACTTATTTTTGGTTAACCCTGGTTGGTTGTGGTCGCATTTGGTCCTACAGTGACACAAATTCTCACCAACTGGACCTAGATTAAGGGCTCGACATGAAATTGGCAAATTTGCTGGTGAACGGCGCGAAAACCGTTGCTGTGGTGGATCCCGAACGGCAACAGTATTGGCCCGTAGCGGAATTGAGCAACGGCTTTCGCGGCGATATGATCCAATTGGTACATGACTATTCGTCGATCAGGAGCGCGCTGGTGCCGAAGCACGACGGCCGACCCTTGAGCGGCGTCACGGTTCTGGCGCCGATCGACGAGCCGCGTCGCAACATCTTCTGCGTGGGCAAGAACTATCACGACCATGCGGAAGAGTTCAGCAAATCCGGCTTCGACAAAAGCGCCCAGGCCGGCGAACACATTCCCGAAGCACCGGTCGTCTTCACCAAACCCGCGACGACGGTGATCGGCCCAGGCGACAAGATTCCGCGTCACGCCGCAGTCACGCAGCAACTCGACTACGAGGTTGAGATCGGCGTGGTGATCGGCAAAGCGGGCCGCGGTATTCGCAAGCAGGATGCACTCGCGCACGTGTTCGGCTACACGCTGATCAACGACATGACCGCGCGCGATCTGCAAAAGCTGCATCGCCAATGGTTCCTCGGCAAATCGCTCGACGGCTTTTGCCCGATGGGCCCGTATCTCGTCACCGCCGACGAACTCGACGCCAACGACATCGACGTGCGCTGCTGGGTCAACGGCGAGCTGCGTCAATCGTCGAACTCGCGGCATCTGATTTTCGACATCCCCACGCTGATCGAAACCATTTCGGCCGGCATCGAACTGCAACCGGGCGACGTGATTGCAACCGGCACGCCGGCGGGCGTCGGCATCGGTTTCAATCCGCCGCGCTTCCTGCAATCCGGCGACGTCGTGCGAATGGAAATTCCGCGCGTCGGCGTCCTTGAAAACGAGGTGGCATAAATGGCAACAACTCTGGTCCAGGGTCTTTACATCGAAACGCAAGGCGACGGCGCGCCCGTCGTGTGCATTCACGGTCTCGGCGGCTCGTCGAATAACTGGACGCCGGTGCTCGGCGCATTCGAAGGCAAGCGGGTAATTCGCATCGACCTTCCTGGCAGCGCGCGCTCGGAACTGCCGGCGCAGAAGCTGTCGATCGACGGCTACGTGGACGTGATCGCCGCCGCGCTGCGCGAGATGAAGATCGAACAGGCGGACGTGGTCGCGCATTCAATGGGCACCATCGTCGCGCAGCATCTTGCGATCCGACATCCGCAACTGGTGAAGAGCCTCGCGCTGTTCGGGCCGCTGCTCGCGCCGCCCGATGCCGGCCGCGAGGGCATGCGTCAGCGCGCGGCGCTCGCACGCGACAAGGGCGTCGCGGGCTTGCAGGAGATCGCCGATGCGATCGTCAAAGGCGCGACGAGCGACGAGACCAAGGCTCAGCGCCCCGTCACCCTCGCGCTGGTGCGTGAGAGCGTGATGCGCCAGTCGCCGGAAGGCTACGCGCAAAGCTGCGAAGCGTTGGCTGGCGCACAGGCCGCGCCGGTCGAACAGATCAAGGTGCCCACATTGCTCGTCACCGGCGATCAGGACGGCGTGGGCAAGCCCGAAGCCGTGCAGGCGATGGGCGAGCGTATCGCGGGCGCGAAGGTAGTCGTGCTGAGCGGATGCGGACACTGGACGACGTTCGAAAAGCCCGCGGAATCGCAGGCTCAATTGCAGGCGTTCTACAGCGCCGCCCGCTGATAAAGAAGTGACCGACAAGGCCCAAGCGGGTGATACGTCTTTAGCGAAACATAACCCTTAGGGCGAGATGCGCGCCAGTCGCAGTCCGCCCGCCTGGAGGAGACACATGAGCTCGATCGTATTCACGAACGTAACGGTTTTCGATGGCAGCGGCGCGCAACCCTTCAAAGGCGAAGTGCTCGTCGAAGGTCAACGCATCGCCAAGGTAGGACGCGAAGGCGAGCCGGTCAGCGCGCCGCACGCGCAACGCATCGACGGCAAGGGCGCGTTCCTGATGCCCGGCATGACGGAGGCGCACACGCATTTCTCATGGAACGATCAGCCTTCGTTGTCGGCGATCCAGTTCATGCCGCCGGAAGAACACATGCTGTGGTGCGTGCGCGTCGCCAAACGCTATCTGGAGATGGGCTGGACTTCGGCGCTCGGCGCGGCGGCCGCCAAGCCCCGGCTCGATGTCGTGCTGCGCAACGCGGTCAACGCAGGCGAATTCCCCGGCCCGCGTTATCTGGCCGGCAGCCAGGAGATCACGATACTCGGCGGCCTCGCCGACAACACCCTGCCGCACATGCCGTTCAAGGAACTGAACTTCGGCGCGGTGGTGAGCGGTCCCGAAGAGATGCGCGCCACCACGCGCATGTTCGTCAAGTACGGGGTCGATCATCTGAAGATCAATCTGTCCGGCGAGTACATTGCCGGGATTTCGGCGGAATCGTCGCCATTCTCGGAAGAAGAAATCGCCATGCTCGCCGCCGAGGCGAAACGTGCAGGCAAGCGCGTCGCCGCGCATGCGCGTTCGAGCGAGTCGGTCAAGCAATGCGTGCGTCACGGGCTGGAACTGATCTTCCACGCGAGCTTCGCGGACGACGAAGCGCTCGACATGCTCGAAGCGAACAAGGACAAGCACTTCGTCGCGCCGGGAATCGGCTGGCTGATCAGCACGCTGTATCACGCGGAACCGTGGGGCATCAGCGAAGCGGCCGCCACGCAAATGGGCTATAAACGCGAGCTCGAAACCGCGGCGATCACGCTGCAGAAGATGCACAAGCGCGGCATCCGCATCCTGCCCGGCGGCGACTACGGCTTCGCATGGATGCCGCACGGCACGAATGCGCGGGACCTCGAATACTTCGTGAAGTACATCGGCATGACGCCGATGGAAGTGCTGTTGGCGGCCACCCGATATGGCGGTGAACTGATGATGCGGCCGCATGAACTCGGCCAGATTCGCGAGGGATATCTGGCTGACATCCTGCTCGTCAATGGCGATCCGCTGAAGGACCTGGCCGTGCTGCAGGACCCGCAAAAAATCACGCTCGTGATGAAGGACGGCGAGATCTTCAAGACCTCGCACGACGTCGTACCGCCGCGCGGCGAACTGCATGCGGGCGCGCCGTTGCCGGCCGATGCCGGCGTCGCGCAGACGACTCACGCGCCGGTTCACTGAGCGGCGCGGACTTCGGCGCGGCGGCGGGCCCATCAAAACAGCAACCCCTGTTCACGGGACGGGAGACAGCATGAAATCGCTTGCTCTGCTCGCCGCTTGCGCGGCGAGCTTCGTGTGCGCGTCGGCCTGGGCCGCCGCGCCGGATATCGGTTTATCGAACGGTTATTTCGGAACCGAATGGCGCAACCAGATGGTCGACGGCGCGAAGGAACAGTTTCAGACCTACAAGTCCAAGGGTCTCGCGGGCAATCTCGTGATCCAGCAATCGGGGACGAATACGGGCCAGCAGATCCAGGACATGCGCAACATGATCCGCCAGAAAACCGGCGCGATCATGGTCGACGCGAATTCGGCCACCGCGCTGAACGGCGTGATTTCCGAAGCGCAGCGTAGCAAGATTCCTGTTGTTTCGTTCGATCAGGCCGTGTCGAACAAATACGCGGTGAACGTCACCGTCGATCACTACAAGTGGGGGCAGCGCTACGCCGAGTGGATCGTGCAGCAATTGAACGGCAAGGGTAACGTCGTGGTCCTCGACGGCATTCCCGGTCATCCGGCAGCCGAAGCGCGCAAGAAAGCGGCGCTCGACACCTTCGCGAAGTATCCCGGCATCAAGGTCGTGTGGTCCGGTTATGGCGAATGGGACGAAGCGAAGGCGCAGGCGGTGATGGCAACGGTGATCGCCGCGCAACCGAAAATCGACGCGGTCTTTACCGAAGACGCGATGGCGCTCGGCGTGCTGCGTGCGTTCGAGAACGCGAACCGGCGCGTCGCGGTGATGACCGGCGAAGCGCAGAAAGGCTTCCTCCAGGAATGGAAGAAGCAGCGCGACGCGGGCAATCCGATGAAGGTGTTCGTGCAGGTGAATCCGCCCGACATCAGCCGGACCGCGCTCGGCATCGCAGTGCGGCTCGCGCAGGGCCACAAGCTCAAGCCGCTGCCGGACAACACCTACTACTTCCCGATCACGAAGACGGTCACCGCCGACACGCTCGACGCCACGCTTGCGTCGATGAACGGCAAGCCCGATAGCTATTTTCTGGGGCAATGGCTGAGCGAGCCGGAGCTCGACGCGCTCTTCACGCCCTGACGGAACGCGCATGCCTTTACTGACTGCCACAGGAATCACGCGGCGCTATGGCGGCGTGGTCGCGCTCGATAACGTCAGCATCGAAGTGAATGCCGGTGAAGTGCTCGGTTTGCTCGGCGCGAACGGCTCCGGCAAGTCGACGCTGTCGAGCATTCTTGCCGGCGACAATCGGCCCGACGCGGGCACGCTTTCGCTCGACTCGCATCGTCTGCCGCCCGGCGAGCCGCGTGCGGCTCGCGCGGCGGGCATTGCGATCGCGCATCAGCATCCGGGGCTCGCACCCGATCTGCCGGTCTGGGAGAACGTGTTTCTCGGCGCGGAAATGTGCCGGCGTGGGCGCTTTCTCAATCGCACGGCGGCAAGGCGGCGCGCGGCGCAGTTGCTCTCGAGCCTGCGTGCCGGCTGGAACCTGGACCTTCCCGCGGGGCAACTCTCTGTCGCGGATCAGCAGCTCGTTGAAATAGCCAAGGCGCTGGCGCTCGAACCGCGCGTGCTGATCTTCGACGAACCGACGGCTGCGCTCGCCGCCGCCGAAGTCGAGAGCCTGATGCGCGTGATCCGCGCACTGGCCGCGCGCGGCACAGCGATCGTGTTCATCTCGCATCGAATGGCGGAAATTCAGGCGCTGTGCGATCGCGTGATGGTGTTGTGCAACGGAAGGCATGCCGGCGAAATTCCGGTGCAAGGCAAGCTCGACGAAGCGCGCGTGCTTGCGTGGATGGGCGGCGCCGCTGACGTGGATATGCACGGTGAAAGTGCGGCCGCTCGCCGGCATTCGCAACACAGTCCGCGCATGAGTGCCGTGATTACAGCTAGCGCGCCCAACGACATCAGCCCTATCGCGTTGAGCGCGCGTGGCCTGCGCGCCGGCGCCCGCCTGCGCGGCGTGGAGTTCGAATTGCGGCAAGGCGAAATACTCGGCGTGGCCGGACTGCAAGGACACGGCCAGGAAGAATTGCTCGATGCGCTCGCCGGATATCGCAAGCTCGATGATGGCGAGATAACGCTCGACGGTGCACCGATCGCTGTCCGCTCGCCGCGTGAGATGATCGACGCGGGCGTGTGTCTGGTGCCGAACGATCGGCATCGGCAGGGACTGTGGCTCGATCATTCGGTCGAGTTCAATCTCGCGCAAGTGGCGGCCAATTTTCAGCGCGAGCCGTGGCGTTTGCGAAGTGCTTCCATTCGCCAGTTGGTCGATTTTGCCGTGAAGCGTCTGCGGATCAAGACGTCCGACGCGCGACAACCGGTGCGTGCGCTGTCGGGCGGCAATCAGCAAAAGGTCGTGATAGGCCGCTGGCTCGATCGCCGAATCAAGGTGCTGCTGCTGAGCGATCCGACCAAGGGCGTCGATGTGATCGCGCGCAAGGAGATCTACGAAGCGATCGGCGCGCTGACCGAAGCGGGCGCGGCCGCGATCGTCTACGCATCCGACACCGATGAACTGCTCGCCGTTTGCGACCGCCTGATCGTGATGTACGAAGGCCGCGTGGTCGCGCAACTCGAAGGACCCGACATGAACGAAGCCCGCGTCACGAGCGCGCTGTTCGGCAGGAGCGCCGCATGAAAGCCGGCCTGACCGAACGACTTCAGCCTGCGCGCGAGCAGCCCGTCCACGGTTTGCGTCAATGCATTCACGCGATCACGTCACGCAACAGCAGTGCGTTGCCGGGCGTCGCGATGCTGCTGATCGTGCTGGCCTGCAATGCGTTTCTTCAGCCCGATTTCTTCAGCGCCGATTCGCTGTCGAGCAACCTGCAAAACGCGGCGCCCGTGATTCTCGTCTGCATGGCGCAGGCGGTGATCGTGCTGCTCGGCGAGCTGGATCTTTCAGTGGGGTCCGGGATCTCGCTGATCAATTGCGTGCTCGCCGCGGTGCCGTCGCTCACCGGCTGGGGCACGGCGGCGACCTGCGTCGCGGCGCTTGTCATCGCGGTTGCGGCGGGTGTCTGCAACGGCTTGCTGGTCGGTTACCTGCGGCAAAGCGCGCTGATCGCGACGTTCGCCACCGGCGCGATCTGGTTCGGCGGCGCCCTGCTGCTGATGCCGCAGCCCGGCGGCGCAGTGCCGGAAATACTCGGCGAGTGGTTTGCGATGCGCGTCGGCGTGTTTCCGCTTGCGGCCATTCCGGTGCTCGCGGCGTGCGCGTTGTGGGCGCTGCTGCAACGTCATCGCTTCGGACGCCGATTGATCGCGACCGGCAGTTCGGCGGATGCGGTGTTCAAGTCCGGCGTCGATACGCGGCTTGTCAAGCTGCTCGGCTATGTGCTCGCGTGGCTGTTCGTGTTCGGCGCGGCGCTTTGCATCTCCGCGCAAACCTCGTCGGGCGATGCGCGCCTCGGCTTGCCGTACACGTTGAATTCGGTGGCAGCGGTCGTGATCGGCGGGATTTCGCTCGCGGGCGGACGCGGCTCGATGCTCGGCGCGATCTGCGGCGCGCTGGTGCTCGTGCTGATCGGCAACGTCGTCTACTTCGCGGGCATTCCGAGCAACTATCAGGAAGTGTTCAAGGGCGCGGTGATTCTGCTCGCGCTCGGTTGCACATTCATCGGCGCGAGGAAACCGGCATGAGCGCGACGCTGACTTCCCGGCGCATGTTGCTGCTGGTGCTCGTCGTTCTCGTGATGGTCGGCGGACAGTGGGCGGTGCCCGGCTTTACGAATGCGGACCAGTTGGGCAACCAGTTGAAGATTGCAACTTTCCTCGGCCTCTTCGGCATCTCTCAGACGCTCGCGATGATGGCCGGCGGCCAGGGGCTCGACCTCTCGGTCGGCGCGGTCGCGACGTTGGGCGGGATCATCGGCGCGGCGGTGATCAACGTGGCGCCCGCGGGTTTGCCGGTTGGTTTGCCGCTCGCGTTGGTCGCGGCGGCGTTGTGCGGCGCCTTGGTAGGTGTGGTCAACGGTTGCGGGATCACGGTGTTCAAAGTGCCGCCGCTGGTGATGACGCTCGCAATGGCGAGTCTGGTCGACGGCGGTTTGATCGTGTGGTCGTCGCTCATGCATGTGAATACCGCGGCCAGTACGACGCTCGTTGCGCTCGCCGGACGCAGCGTGGCAGGCGTGCCGAGCATCGCCGTGTTGTGGCTCGTCGCGGGAACCGCGGTCTGGTGGTTTCTGGATCGCTCCGCATGGGGACGCCGCCTGATGGCGACCGGCGCGAATCCCACCGCCGCCCTGCTCACCGGCGCTCGCGTGCGAGCGGTGCGCATCGCGGCTTATACGGCGAGCGCGATGATTGCCGCGCTGACCGGCGTGCTGCTGGTGGGCTACGTCGGCCAGGCGTTTCTCGGACTCGGCAGCGGCTATGTGTTGACCAGTGTCGTGGTCGCGGTGCTCGGCGGTGTGTCGCTGGGCGGCGGACGCGGCGATTACATCGCGGTGGCGATTGCCGCGCTGTTCATCACCGCGCTGACCAGTTTGCTGACCGCGCTGCAGATCGGCGAGGCCGGACGTCAGTGCATCTTCGGCGCGACGCTGATCGTGTTTCTGACGATGAACGGCTGGTCGGTCGGACGTCGGGCGATGGCGGCTTGATGCGGGCATCGCCGTGCGGGGAATGCAGCGGTTTTCTGAAGGCGCTCTACGGCCAATACCACATCCATCACCGCGGCGTTTGGAGAAACCGGCCCACACATTTAAGGCACGTAGGGTCGCTCACAACCATTCACCGAACCAGGCTGCACCTGCGGTCGGAATCAGAACTGGAAAGCGCGCGAAAAAAACCCGCCGGGTGGAGTGGCCGGCGAGCCCTTAGATCCAAACCTCGGTGACAAGTCCGGATGGTTCGGAAGGGTAACGAACTAGGGTGGCTGGATCAACCGCTTGGTCCTGCCACTACGCTCCCCTTGTTATGAAACGGTCAACGAGACAGCGCGCGCTATCCTGTCGACGACGCTTGCCGCCCCCGACGCTGCGGAAAGCCCGCGTCACGCGATCGGGCCTTGACCCTTGGGCGCAACGCCCAATCCCTTCGACTCATGCCTTCGCGAACTGCAGGCCGCCGAAATTCTGGATCGTCGGAATCTCGACCTTCGTGTACGTGTCGATCTGCGTGACCGGTGCGACGACGATAGCAGGGCTGGCGAAGCCGCCGCCATAGGCAGCATTGAAGTTGCCGAAGTTGAAGTTGCTGCCGCCGCGTACAGCGCACAGGGCCTTGGCGGACAGGTGTTCGGTATGGGCGATGTCTTTGATGGTGAGCGAGGTCATGGTAGGTCTCCTGGAGCTGTTTGTCTGTTTCGGTTTGGAAGTACGGTCGGCGTGCCGCCGGGGAGAGCGCGGCTCTCCCCGGCGCTTAACTCACGCCTTGGCGAACTGGAAGCCGCCGAAGTTCTGGATCGTCGGGATCTCGACCTTCGTGTACGTGTCGGTCTGCGTGACCGGTGCCACGACGACGCCCGGGCTGGCGAAGCCGCCGCCATAAGCAGCATTGAGGTTGCCGGCGTTGTAGTTGCTGCCGCCGCGTACAGCGGACAGAGCCTTGGCGGACAGGTCTTCGGTATGGGCGATGTCTTTGATGGTGAGCGAGGTCATGGTAAGTCTCCTGGAGCTGTTTCTTTGTTTCAGGTTGGAAGTACGTTTGGCGAGCAAGGGGGAGAGCGCCGCTCTCCCCGGCGCTTAACTCACGCCTTCGCGAACTGGAAGCCGCCGAAGTTCTGGATCGTCGGGATCTCGACCTTCGTGTATGTGTCAGTCTGCGTGACCGGTGCGACGACGACGCCGGGGCTGGCGAAGCCGCCGCCATAAGCAGCATTGAGGTTGCCGGCGTTGTAGTTGCTGCCGCCGCGTACGGCGGACAGAGCCTTGGCGGACAGGTCTTCGGTGCGGGCGATGTCTTTGATGGTCAGTGAGGTCATGGTAAGTCTCCTAGAGCTGTTTCTTTGTTTCGGGTTGGAAGTACGGTCGGCGTGCCGCCGGGAAGAGCGCCGCTCTCCCCGGCGCTTAACTCACGCCTTGGCGAACTGCAGGCCGCCGAAGTTCATGATCGTCGGGATCTCGACCTTCGTCTGCGTGTCGGTCTGCGTGACCGGTGCCACGACGACGCCCGGGCTGGCGAAGCCGCCGCCATAAGCGGCATTGACGTTGCCGACGTTGTAGTTGCTGCCGCCGCGTACAGCGGACAGAGCCTTGGCGGACAGGTCTTCGGTGTGGGCGATGTCTTTGATGGTGAGCGAGGTCATGGTAAGTCTCCTGAGATGTTTCTCTGTTTCGGGTTTGGAAGTACGGTTCGGCGAGCAAGGGGGAGAGCGCCGCTCTCCCCGGCGCTTAACTCACGCCTTGGCGAACTGCAGGCCGCCGAAGTTCATGATCGTCGGGATCTCGACCTTCGTATGCGTGTCAGTCTGCGTGACCGGTGCGACGACGACGCCCGGGCTGGCGAAGCCGCCGCCATAAGCGGCATTGACGTTGCCGACGTTGTAGTTGCTGCCGCCGCGTACAGCGGACAGAGCCTTGGCGGACAGGTCTTCGGAATGGGCGATGTCTTTGATGATCAGCGAGGTCATGGTAAATCTCCTGTGAGGGTCTTCAGTCTGGAAGGAAGAGCACTATTCGTTGCGCTCACAGGGGTATTTGCACAGGGTATGCCAGGCTTAATCGCGCAAGGCGGAAATAGCCGTCCAAGCCGCTGAAAACAAAGGGGAATTAAAAATTAACCAGCGGGCTTTTCAAGCGCTTTCGGCACGCGAGAGGGAGAAAGGTGTCGTGCCGTAGCAAACAGGTTTTTGAGGACTGTCTGCGTTGCGAAAACAGCGGCGGGGTTTTGGTAATTCGCGACGCACCCGGTGGTGTGCGCATATCGTTCGTGCGACGTGACACGGCGCGCTTGCCGTCTTGCTTATTCCTTGCTCTCAGGAAACATACATCCGCCATTGCGGATCAGCGCCTTCACATCTTCGCTCACCTGCATGGGGTTTCGATTTAATCGGGCAACGAACTCCTTGCAGCGCCGCACGTACGACTTCGAATCGTGCTTCGCGCTCCAAACGACTATGTTAAGCACGACGGGAATGAGGTCCAGGCCCTTCTCGGTCAGCGTGTAAAAGTCCTTCCGCCTGTCGTCGGCACTGGGTGCCCTCGAGAGAATTCCTTGCTCCTCAAGAAACGCAAGGCGCGAAGCAAGGACATTGGTCGCGATTCCCTCCTCCGATCTCAGGAACTCGCCATACGTCTTCTTGCCGGCAAAGACGATGTCGCGAATGATCAGGAGCGACCACCGGTCGCCGAAAACCTCCACGCCGTAGTTCACTGCGCATTGGGACCGAATGTCTTCTTTAGATGTCGTCTTCATGGATGTCGTCTTCATCGCTCGATATTAACATCGCTTGCATAACGCAAGTAATTTGCGCCGTTCACTTGTTTTTTGCAAGCAATATGTTTAGCATGGTTGTTCGGGAGTACGAGCAGCACCCAACAAACCAGGAGGCTGCATATGAGCACTATCAGCATCATCGGCACAGGCGGCATGGCCGCAGCGATCGGCGGCCTCGCCGCGAAGGCGGGACACACCGTCGAGGTGACGAGTCGCGACGCCGTCAAGGCGCGGACGCTCGCCGCGCAGATCGGAGCCGGCGCGACGACAGGCGCGTTCGGCGCCGCCCCGGCCGGGGACATTGTCATCCTGGCGGTTCCCTACTCCGCCGTTCTCGACGTGGTGAAGCAGTACGGCGAAGGGCTGGCAGGCAAGGTTCTTGTCGACATCACGAATCCGGTCGCCTCCGATCACACGAGCTTCGTGACCCCTGGAGACAGTTTCGGCGCAAAGGAGATCACTAAGGCCGCCCCTGCCGATGCGAAAGTCGTCAAGGCGTTCAACACCCAGTTCTCCCACGTCCTGGCGGCCGGTCCCGTCCCGGGCCACGCATTGGATGTGTTCATCGCCGGAGACGACGCGCAGGCGAAGGCACGCGTGTCGGCGTTCATCGAGAGCCTCGGACTGCGTCCAATGGATACCGGGCCGTTGCCAATGGCGAGGTCACTGGAGCACGCGTGCCTGCTGTCGCTGGGCCTCGTCGCGCACTCCGTCAAGCACACGAACTTCTCAATCGGCGTCAGCCTTCCCGGCTGAATGCACCGGGACCACCGCTTCCCGCATCACATTACTCATAAGGAACATTCACATGCAGGTTTTCGTCACCGGCGGGACCGGCCATTCCGGCCCGTACATCATCTCCGACCTCATCGCCGCAGGCCATCAGGTCACCGCCCTCGCTCGTTCGGACAAGGCGGCGGCTGCGGTGTCCGCACTTGGCGCGAAGCCGCGTCTCGGTAGCCTCGTGGATCTCGACGGTCTCAAAGAAGCGGCCGCCGCCGCCGACGGAGTCATCCATGTCGCGCACCGGCAAGACCTGATTCCGGTCGGCGGGATCAACGCCGTGGCCGATGCGGAGCTTCAGATCATGCTCGCATATGGCGAGGCGCTGGCCGGAACCGGAAAGCCGCTGGTCTCATCGGGAAGCATCGGCTCGCCCGGCTGGGACAACCTGGGCCGGCCGGCCACCGAGGAGGATCCGCCTCTTCCCGGCGGCGATCCGTACAAGAACACCTTGCGGGTTCGTAACATCGTGGAAACCACGGTAATCGGGCTCGCCGAAAAAGGCGTGCGCTCTTCGGTCGTTCGGATTCCTGAAATCATGCACAGCGCGACCGATAATGCCGGCTTCCTTCCGCTGCTGATCGGCCTGGCGAAGGAAAAGGGTGTCGTCGGTTACCCCGGAGACGGTGCGAACAGGTGGGCCGCCGTGCACACCCGCGACGTCGCCACCGTGTTCCGCCTGGCGCTTGAGAAAGGCGCCGCCGGCAGAAGCTGGCACGCGGTTGCAGAGGGGAGCATTGCGTACCGCGAGATCGCCGAGGCGATCGGCAGTCGCTTGAATCTGCCCGCCGTACCCATTCCCGCGGACGTGCTGATGCTGCCTGGGTACTTCGGATTCCTTGCAAATCTGGTCACGCTGGATACCCCGGCGTCGAATGCGATCACGCGCGAGACGCTCGGCTGGACGCCAACGCAGCCCGGCCTGTTTGCCGATATGGACAATGGTCACTACTTCCCTGCCGGCTGAGTTGAGCGGACGGCAAGAACTCCCCCATCGCACCGAGCCCGTCACGGAGTAGCAGGAAGGTGACGCAAGTGGCTCGGCGCACACGGAAAACATCATGGGCGAAGCCTCGTACAGATCACGGGCATACCCCAACTCAGAAGGATATTTGACATGAGCACGATTAGCATCATTGGCGCAGGAACCATGGCCACGGCCGTCGCCGGCCGTATCGCCAAGGCAGGACATACCGTCGAGGTCCTGAACCGCGACCCAGCCAAAGCGCGGGCGCTGGCCGATAAGCTCTCAGCGGGAGCAACCACGGGGACTTACGCCGCCGCGCCGACAGGCGATATCGTCATCCTCGCCGTGCCGTACGGCAGTGCGGCGGCGGTCGTCGCCGATTACGGAAACGCGCTCAAAGACAAGGTGATCATCGACATCACCAATCCGGTCGCCCCGGACCTTTCCGGCCTCGTCACCCCGCACGGCAGTTCCGGCGCGCAGGAGATCGCCAAGGGTCTTCCCGCCACCGCGCACGTCGTAAAGGCGTTCAACACCGTCTTTGGCCGCGTACTGGCCAAAAACGGACGCCTCGACGCGTTCATCGCCGCCGACGATGCACAGGCCAAGGCGCGCGTCTCGACCTTGATCGAGAGTCTCGGACTGCGTCCGTTGGATGTGGGTGGCCTGCACATGGCCGCGACGCTCGAGGCACTCGGTCTGATGATGATCGGCCTCGCGAAAAACGGCGCCGGCACCTGGGATATCGCGTTGAACGTCGAGATTGGCTGAATCACCGGCGCGACGTCCTCCGGCGGCTTTTCGGCCACATGAAACGGAGATGGAGAACTTCAATGAGCACGCAAGAGATGTCCAGATTGTGAAGGATTTTTTTGCAGCAATGGGCCGCGGCGATAAGCAGGGCCTGCTCGCGATTTCCGCCGAAGACATCGAGTGGATCATTCCGGGCGAGTGGCCACTGGCCGGCACCCATCGCGGACACGCGGGATTGGCGGATTTGCTTCAGAAGGCTTCCGACATGGTGGAAACCTCATACCCAGCCCCTTTCGAATTCGTCGCGCAGGGCGACCGGGTTCTGGTCGTCGGCTTTGCCACGGGCAGAGTCAAAGCGACGAACAGGACGTTCGACGATGATTGGGTCTTCGCCATTACCGTTCGAAATGGCAAGGTGACGAACATCCGCGAGTACATCGACACACTTGCACTGGCGCGGGCCTGCGATCTTTAAAGCTGAAGGTCCGGCAACTCGCGACGTGCTCGCCCGCCGTGAATTCGGAGCCAGCGCTCATGGGGTCGTAGATGGCGTCCTATCGACAAGCGTGCGACGCCCCACCTCCAGGATCTCGTCGGCGAAGGCGGGATCGGCGCTCACGACCGCACGCGACAACACGAGTGCGCCGACCATCTGGCTGAACGCCGCGATGGCATCGTGACGGCTCTGCTTCGCCGTTGCGCCTTCCGCGGAAATCATGGCTTCAAGCCGGCGGAGATACGCCGCCAGGCCGCGCGTGTAGGACGCGCGCGCCGCGTCGCTCATACGGGGCACGTCGCCCGCGAACCCGGACAGCGGACAGCCGGCCTCGATGTTGCCGCGGTGCCGCGTCGACAGGTAGCGCGCCGCCTGCTTTGCCAGGCTCCCGGCGTTCGGCGAATCTGCATAGTCTTCCATCGCCTTTTCCATCACCGCGGCGACCAGCGCGTCTTTCGACTTGAAATGGTTGTAGAAGCCGCCCTGTGTAAAACCGGCTTCCTTCATCAATTCCGCGAGCCCCACAGCGTCGACCCCGCGCGCGCGGAACAGCCGCTCGGCGGCCGCGACGATCGCGCTGCGGTTCTCGGCGGCCTGCTGTCGTGACACACCCATCGATTCCTCCTTTGTTCAGGCGATCGCATCGATTAATAAACACAATGTCGATCACCATTGACATGCCCGTGTTGCGTCGACACAATGCGTCTTAAGACAATGGCGATCGACATTGAGATAAGTTTAGCCGACTTTGGCCCATGACGCGAAGCGACGCGGGACAAGGTGCAAACGGCAATGTGGGTCATGCCGTCTTTGATGCCGATGTTTCATCCGATTGTTTTCACCCGATTTCTTGCGCCCGGCGAGCCCGCGCGCCGGCGATCAACCCCAGGAAAGGATGCGTCATGAAAATCGAAGGTTCTGTTGTTTTGGTGACGGGCGCGAACCGCGGGCTTGGCCTCGAGTTCGCGAGACAGGCGCTCGAACGAGGCGCGCGCAAGGTCTATGCGGGCGCGCGCGATCCGGCCAGCGTGACGCTGCCGGGCGTCGTGCCTCTCAAGCTGGACGTGACTGATCCGGCGGCTGTGGCCGCTGCCGCGGAAGCCGCGCGCGACGTCACGCTGCTGATCAACAACGCGGGCATTGCGCGGTTGGGCAGCCTGACCGACGACGGCGCGCTCGACGTGTTGCGCGATCACTTCGAAACCAACGTCTTCGGGATGCTCGCGATGTCGCGCGCGTTCGCGGGCCACCTCGCCGGCAACGGCGGCGGCGCGATTCTGAACGTGCTGTCGGTCGCGAGCTGGATCAACCGGCCGATCCTCTCCGGCTACGGCGTGTCGAAGTCGGCCGCGTGGGCGGTGACCAACGGCCTGCGTCATTCGCTGCGCGAGCAGCGCACACAGGTTGTCGGGCTGCATGCCGGCTTCATCGACACCGATCTGACGCGCGGGCTGGAAGTGCCGAAGGCGACACCGGCCGACGTCGTGCGTCAGGCATTCGACGCGATCGAGGCCGGCGCGGAGGAAGTGTCCACCGACGAGTTCACGCGAGAAGTGAAAGCCGCGCTGTCCGCGGGCGTCTATCTGAACGAGCCGGCTCCTCGCTGACGGCGTCGGGGCGTTCGCCCGAAACCGAGCGCGGCTATCAACCCGCGCTCAGTTCCTGCTGCCGCCGCAATCGCGCGTCTTCCTCAAGACGCGTCTCTTCGAGTTCCTGAAGCACGCCATCGAGGTCCACCGGTCGCGTGTCGACTTCGATGCGGCCGGTCAGTTCGATATCGACATGCAGCAGCCCCGATTCGAACAGCGTCCAGATCTCCGCGCCATAACTCGCGGTGAGAATTTGCGGCGCAAACCGTCCGAAGTATGCGGCCAGGTTGTCGACGTCCCGCTTGAGCATCGAGGCGGCTTCGTTGTTGCCGGCGGCGTCGACGGCCTGCGGCAGATCGATGATCACCGGGCCGTCCGCTGCGAGCAGGATGTTGTATTCCGACAGATCGCCGTGAATCATGCCTGCGCAGAGCATGCGGACAACCTGGTTCAGCAGCAGCGCGTGCAGTTCGAGGGCGCGGGCTTCGGTCATATCGACGTCGTTAAGCCGCGGCGCGACGTCGCCCATCTCGTCGATCACCAGCTCCATCAGCAACACGCCGTCGGTGCAAATATAGGGTTGCGGCACGCGCACGCCTGCCGCGGCGAGCCGGAACAGTGCGTCGACTTCAGCGTTCTGCCATGACGCTTCCTGCATCTGACGGCCGTAGCGCGTGCCTTTTTCCATCGCCCGCGCTTGCCGGCTGTTCTTGACCTTGCGGCCGTCGCGATACGACGCGGCTTGCCGAAAGCTTCGCTGCTTCGCGTCCTTGTAGACCTTCGCGCAACGCGTCGATTCGCCGCTGCGCACGACGTAGACCGTTGCTTCCTTGCCGCTCATCAACTGGCCGATGACTTCGTCGATGAGCCCTTCTTCGAGAAGCGGAGCAAGCCGTTTAGGTATTTTCATGCGACCGCCGACTGCAGCTCGACGAACGTGGATTCCGCACGAGTGGAGGGTGAATGGACCGGGCCGATGAAACGCGCAGCCGGTGCCGCTGCTCGCAAGCTTACTGCTGTGGGGATGAATTGAGTCATGCCGGATTATACGGGGGCCGCGGATAAGCCGATTTAAATTCCCCGGCGACTGCTCCTTCGACCCTGCTGCTTCCCCCGCCGCGCCTTTATGTATCTCAACGTATCCACGACCGACAGCGATACGCGCGCTTACAAACAACCGACTTCCGGACACAAGCGGGATACGTCCGTCCGCTCAAATACGCCCATCGCGAGCAAACACCGCTCCGCAAACTGAAGGTGGTGCATATGCAGCATAAGTCGAACGGACCCGTTGAACAGGACTGCACCGCGCGTGAAGCGCCGAGCAGACAGATCGCGCGCAGTTGTTTGCTGACGCGCGCCCGGCAGATCTCGCGTTTCCTCACTTCGATCTACGACGACGCGTTGCGCCCGTTCGGCATTGTTGCTTCGCAGTTCTCATTGCTCGTGATGATCGCGGAATTCGGGCCGATGAGCCGCTCCGATCTGGGCCGACGCAATTATCACGAGCGCTCGACGCTGACACGGAACCTGCAACCGCTGATCGCCCAGGGCTGGGTTGCCGAAGGCGCGCCAGGCAGCGATGGTCGCAGCCGCCCTCTTTCGCTCACGCACGAAGGCAACGCGCTGCTCACGAATGCCGCTAACGCGTGGGCCGCGGCGCAGAGCCACGCGACGCGCGTCCTCGGCGAGGGCGGCGCACATGGCCTCATGAATATCGCGCAGCAATTGCCGCCGCGCATCGTTTGAAGTTCTTCGGTCGATGTTGCATGTGCAAGATCGACCAACGCCTCGCACCCTTCCCCGCATCAAGGAGTTCGTCATGAAAGTTGTCAAAGCCGCCGCCGTCCAGTTCAGTCCGGTGCTTTATAGCCGTGAAGCCACCGTCGCGAAAGTGGTGCAGAAGATCCACGAACTGGGCCTGAAGGGCGTGCAGTTCGCCACTTTTCCCGAAACGGTCGTGCCTTATTACCCTTACTTTGCGGCAGTCCAGACCGGCATCGAACTTCTTTCGGGATCCGAACATTTGCGCCTGCTCGAGCAGGCTGTGACTGTGCCGTCCGCTGCTACCGACGCGATCGGCAAAGCCGCGCGAGAGGCAGGCATGGTCGTGTCGATTGGCGTCAATGAGCGCGATGGCGGCACGCTGTACAACACACAATTGCTCTTCGATGCTGACGGTACGCTGATCCAGCGCCGCCGCAAGATCACGCCGACGCATTTCGAACGCATGATCTGGGGCCAGGGAGATGGCTCGGGCTTGCGTGCAGTCGACAGCGCCGTCGGCCGCATCGGCCAGCTCGCATGCTTCGAACACAACAACCCGCTCGCCCGCTACGCAATGATCGCCGACGGCGAGCAGATCCATTCGGCGATGTACCCGGGCTCTGCCTTTGGCGAGGGGTTTGCGCAGCGCATGGAAATCAATATCCGCCAGCATGCGCTCGAGTCCGGCGCATTCGTCGTCAACGCGACGGCATGGCTCAACGCCGACCAGCAGGCGCAGATCATGAAGGACACCGGTTGTGGAATCGGCCCGATCTCGGGTGGCTGCTTCACCACCATCGTCTCGCCTGACGGCATGTTGATGGCCGAACCGCTCCGCTCCGGAGAAGGCGAGGTGATCGTCGATCTCGACTTCGCGCAAATCGACCGCCGCAAGATGCTGATGGACGCGGCCGGCCACTACAACCGCCCCGAATTACTCAGTCTGATGATTGACCGCACGCCGACCGCGCATGCTCACGAACGCGCTCCGCACTCGTTGCCTGTCAGTGACAAGGCTGACGACGATGTGCGCACGCAGGCGGCCGCTGTTGCAGGTTCGCGCTGACCAGAGGATGCTGGTTCGCAAATTTCAAATGATGTGTGTATTCGTGAGGCCGCACGCCGCCGACTTCACCCGCAACACAACACGCTGATAAAGCAGGAGACAATCTCATGTCACAAGACACGCCCCAATCATCATCCCGCCGCCACTTCGTCGGTGTGGCCGCCGCAGCCCTGGCTGCCGGTTCGCTCAGCCGGCTTGCGTTCGCGGACACCAGCCCGGCAATCGGCAGGATCACCGAACCCGCGAACGGCGACAAGTCCGCAATTCGCCCGTTTCGCGTTCAAGTACCCGAGGCACAACTCGTCGACATGCGCCGCCGTATCAAGGCGACCCGCTGGCCTGATCGCGAGACCGTGCCCGACGAGTCACAAGGCATCCAGCTCGCCATGATTCAGACGCTTGCGCAATACTGGTCGACCGGCTACGACTGGCGCAAATGCGAAGCACGGCTCAATTCGTATCCGCAGTTCATCACGGAGATCGACGGGCTCGATATTCATTTCCTTCATGTGCGCTCGAAGCACGAGAACGCGATGCCGCTCATCGTGACACACGGCTGGCCCGGCTCGATCATCGAACAGTTCAAGATCATCGACCCGCTCGTCAATCCGACTGCGTACGGCGCACCGGCTTCCGATGCATTCCACCTCGTGATTCCGTCGTTGCCCGGCTACGGCTTTTCGGCACGGCCCACAACGACCGGCTGGGGTCCGGAGCGCACCGCCCGTGCGTGGGTCACGTTGATGAAAAGGCTCGGCTACGAGCGCTTTGCATCGCAGGGCGGCGATCTTGGCGGCATCGTCACCAACATCATGGCGAAACAGGCGCCGCCCGAACTGATCGGCATTCATGTGAATTTCCCGGCGGCCGTTCCGGCTGAGATCCTCAAATCGCTGGCGGCCGGCGATCCGATGCCTCAAGGCTTATCGGACGAGGAGAAGCACGCTTATGACCAGTTGAGCGCGAACTTCAAGAAGAAGCGGGGCTACGCGGTCGAAATGGGCACGCGGCCACAGACGCTCTATGGACTTGCCGACTCGCCCGTTGCGCTGGCGTCCTGGCTGCTGGATCACGGCGATGGCTACGGCCAGCCCGCAGCGGCGCTGAGCGCGGCCGTGCTCGGGCATCCCGTCAATGGACATTCGGCAGGCGCGCTGACGCGGGACGACATTCTCGACGACATCACGCTTTACTGGATCACCAATACAGGTGTGTCGGCTTCGCGTTTCTACTGGGAGTCGCACGCGAATTTCTTCCTTGCGGCCGACGTCAACGTGCCTGCCGCAGTGAGCGCTTTTCCGGGAGAAAACTACCAGGCGCCGAAGAGCTGGACCGAAAAGGCCTATCACAATCTGATGTATTTCAACAAACCCGAAACCGGCGGGCACTTCGCGGCATGGGAAGAGCCGATCATCTTCGCGAATGAAGTGCGAGCGGGGTTAAGGCCATTGCGTGCGTAAAGCGCGAAACGCTCCGACCCGCATGCGTTGGAGCACTCATTGCAGGAGAGTCACCATGTATTTTGCAGCATCATCAACGCCCGCGCGGCGCAAGCTTGCTGCGTTTGTCGCAGCCTCTTTGGGCCTTACGCTAGCGACGGCTTTCAGCTCTGCGTACGCGGTTCCAACACCGGATGTACTTCCGGCAACACAGCATGCAAGCGTCCAGGACGAGTCCATCCGTCCGTTTGCACCGGTTCATGTGCCGCAGGTCGCGATCGACGACCTGCGCAGGCGTATCGCCGCCACGCAATGGCCGGAAAAGGAGACCGTAGCGGATTCGTCACAGGGCGTGCAGCTTGAGACGATGCAAAAACTCGCGCGCTATTGGGCAACGGATTATGACTGGCGTAAAGCGGAAGGGGCGCTCAATGCGTTACCGCAATTCGTGACGACCATTGACGGCGTGGACATCCATTTCATCCATGTTCGATCGAAGAACCCGAATGCGCTTCCATTGATCATCAATCATGGCTGGCCCGGCTCGGTGCTGGAACAGGTCAAGCTCATCGGGCCACTGACCGACCCCGTCGCGTATGGCGGAAAAGCCGACGATTCGTTTGACGTCGTCATCCCGTCGATGCCCGGCTACGGTTTCTCCGGCAAGCCGACGACGACCGGCTGGGGTCCCGAACACATGGCGCGCGCGTGGGCCGAGTTGATGCGCCGTCTCGGCTATCAGCATTACGTCGCTCAAGGCGGGGACTGGGGTGCGTTCGTCGTCGATCAAATGGGCTTGCAGGCACCTCCGGGGCTGCTCGGCATCCACACCAACATGCCCGCGACAGTTCCTGCGGACATAGACGAGGCGCTAAGGATCGGCGCCCCGGCGCCAGCCGGTATGTCAGCGGATGAGAAACGCGCCTACGGGCAGCTCGCCGAAACGTTCAAGCAAGTGGACTACGCCCGCTTGATGGGCTCGCGCCCGCAGACGCTCTACGGCATTGACGATTCACCCGTCGGCCTGGCGGCCTGGCTACTCGATCACAACGACGCCAATGCTCAACCCGCCGCGGCAGTCGCTGCAGCGCTGAACCGGAGTGCGAGCGCAACAGGCGAACTGACGCGCGACGAAGTTCTCGACAACATCACGCTGTATTGGCTGACTAATACGGGCGTGTCTGCGTCGCGTCTCTATTGGGAATATAAGGGTGGATTCTTCAACGCAAAAGGCGTCAAGGTTCCAGTCGCCGTCAGCGTATTCCCCGGCGAGCAATATCAGGCGCCGCGTAGCTGGACCGAGAAGGCCTACCCTCACCTCATCTATTACCATCAGGCCGAGAAAGGAGGCCATTTTGCAGCGTGGGAGCAGCCGACGATATTTGCTCAGGAACTGAGGGCGGCTTTCCGGTCGCTACGGTAAGTGGCGTGCCCTCTCCCGCCGTCCGCACTCGCCGTCATCAATCCAGTTCAGCCGTGCCGATGCCCCGGATCATTGCAGGTGCACGCGTAATTCGAGTCGTTCCAAGCGTTTCCAAGAATGATGCTGCAAAAGTTCTTGCGACGGAAACCGGGGTCCTTCAACGCAAGCACGTCGTCGTTGACCGTACCGAATGTCGAGTCCGGCCGGTGCTTCATGCCCTCGTTAAAGGCGTTGATAATCTGCTCCTTGAAGTTCTCCCCGCGTGGGTGAGCCGCCACCACCACCTTGCGCTGTTCCTCGGTGAACTCGTCATACGCGAAGCCCAGCACGTCCATCTCGACGCCTGCCGTTACCAGTTGAACCACTGGCTTCTTGAACGGCGGAATACCCGGTGTGGTATGCAGGGCGATCGCGTCCCACACGAGCTCGACCTCGCCTTCGGGAATGCCATGCCCCTGAAGGAAGCTGCGTGCCGCATTTGCGCTGTCGACCTCGAAGCGGTTCTGCGATCCGCGAAACTGTTCGCTAAGACCCATGTCATGGAACATTGCGCCTATATACAGAAGCTCGGGGTCATACTTCAACCGCTTGCGCTCGCCGGCGAGGGCGCCGAAAAGAAATACGCGAGTGGAGTGATGGAAAAGCAGGTCCGACTCTGTATCGCGAACCAGTTGAGTGGCTGCGCGTGCCATTGCGCTGTCGGGAATCTTGATTCCTGCAATCGTCGTCATGTTCGTTGCTCCAATGTGTGCGTAGTTGCCGCGCATTCCGGGCGGCTTGAGATAGCTACGTTGAGAAGGAAAGCCCGCACCCAAAGTATCGGAGTGCGGCAAGCAACTTTCAATTCGATCGATGCCTGGAACACAGCCAACCAGACGGTGTTTTCTGCCAACTGCGGCGCCTACGACGGCGTAGGTTATCCTGCGCATACCGACGACAGACACCATCGCCATGAACCTTAGCAGGCCGTTGAAATATCCGTCGTCGATGCGCTCAGATGCATTACGACGGATGCTGGGTTTGCACTTTTGAAACGCGGAACACGATTGCGGGCATTCGGCGTTACTCGGGGGTTCACCATATCGG
>Ga0307412_10000060_pt1 | contig 136643 bp, 130 predicted proteins | sample DK1Cmetagenome_3_FD_203823 | JGI IMG/M metagenome (GOLD analysis project Ga0307412, IMG submission 203823) | Maize rhizosphere microbial communities from greenhouse at UC Davis, California, United States - DK15-C-1 | ecosystem: Host-associated > Plants > Roots > Rhizosphere > Soil | place...
CGGTTTGCGCCTGGGCCGAAACCATCGGCGCGGCGGCAGCCATCGCGAGCGCGACGAGACCGGCGACGCAGGCGCGCCGGTGCGCTCGAAAGCCGCCTCGGCGGGTGCAAGCGAACATGGTTGTCTTATATGGACGCCTCCCGTGTGGCAAGCGAGTTCCTGAAGTTCCGGCTGGGCGGTAATGACTGCGGTCTTATATCCGGCCTGTTCGTGCAGATCGGACCGAAGCCCGCCGCTGGCCTTGATGGTCATGCGCGGGGCCGGTGCTCATCTCCTGTGGCGGGCTTCGCACGAGGCTTGCCCAGACAACCGATTCAGCTTTATCCGACCCGCGGTCCGACCGCTTCACCATCACTTCATCGACTCGACTCACGCACTCTTTGCGGCATCCACTCCTATAGGTTGTGTCTCAGGTTGTTGATCTAAGCCGCTTGCGCTTGCGCGCCGCAGCCACTTGGCGGAATGCTCTTCCACTCCGATCGGTACGCCCGCCCGTGCGCCACCAGCGCCCAGGCCGTGCGAGCCATCTTGTTGGCCAGCGCCACCACCGCCACGTTCAGCGGCCGGCGTCGCAGCAATTCTTCAAGCCATGCGGACTTGGCCTTTGTGCGCGTGATCACCGCTCGCGCACCGTGGATGAGCAAGGTGCGCAGGTAGGGGTCGCCGCGCTTGCTCAGATGGCCCACGCGTGTCTTGCCGCCCGTTCCGCTATGCGCGGGCACCAACCCCAGGCTGGCTGCAAACTCTCGCCCCGAGCGCCAGCCGCTCGCATCTCCCAGCGTGGCGGCCAGCGCTGTCGCGCCGAGCACGCCGAGGCCCGGCACTTCGCGCAGCACGCGCGCCTTGTCGGACCGCCGCTGTCGCTCGGTGATCTCGGTTTCGAGGTGATCGATGCTGCGCTCGAGGTCTTGAAGCATTTCCAGCTGCAGGTCGACAAGCCGACGCATGAGCTGCGGCAGCTGGTCATCGATCTCAGCGCGCTTGGCACTCATCGTCTTGAGCCCCGCCTTCTTGCCGCCCGGCAGCACGACACCGAACTCGTACAGCAAGCCTCGCAGCATGTTGATAGTGGCCGTTCGCACGTTTACCAAGTGCGAACGTGCCCGGTGCAACGACATCACCGCCTGCTGATCCACGGTCTTGATCGGTGCGCGACGAATGTCCGATTGCTGCGCCGCCAGCCAGATTGCGCGCGCATCGGCAGCGTCATCCTTGTTGCTGCGCACAAACGCGCGCACCTGCCGCGCCGGCAGCAACTCCACTTGGTGTCCGAGGCCGCCCAGCACGCGCGCCCAGTGGTGCGCACTGCCGCACGCCTCCATCGCTACGCGTACTGGCTGTACCTGGGCGAAGAATTCGCCCAGCTTGGCTCGACCAAGCTTCTTGCGCCCGATCTCGCCTGTCTCGCCATCGACCCAATGAAGTTGCATCACGTTCTTTGCAATGTCCAAGCCATACGTCGTACGATCCATTTCGGGGCCTCCGTCTGTAAGTGGGTAGATCGAACTTCCACTTTGGCACTCGATGCCGTCGACTGCGAGGCCCCCCTCATCACCTGTATCTCCACCGTCCGCAGTCGATCAGCGAGGGGGAGGCGTCCATACCATCTCCTGCGATTGCTTCGGCGTGTGCGCCTCAGCGCAGCACGAAGGGATTGGGAACGTCGGCCGAATAGGACATCCACACGCTCTTGGTCTCGAGGTATTCGCGGATCGCGTCCTGGCCGTTCTCGCGGCCGATGCCCGAATTCTTGAAGCCGCCGAAGGGCGCCATGTAGCTGATGGCGCGATAGGTGTTGGTCCAGATCGAGCCCGCGCGCAGGCGCCGGGCGGCATCGAACGCGCGGCCGAAGTCGCGCGTCCACACGCCCGCCGCGAGTCCGTAAGGCGTTGCGTTGGCGAGTTGCACCGGGTCTTCGCTGTCGCTGTAGCGAATGATCGACAGCACGGGGCCGAACACTTCTTCTTGCGCGATGCGCATCGTGTTACTCACGCCGGTGAATACGGTGGGCTCGACGAACCAGCCGGCGCCGCACTCGGGCCGGTCGGCCGGCCGCCCACCCATAACGCACCGGGCGCCTTCGTCCTTGGCCATCTGGATGCAGGACAGCACGCGTTGGAACTGGAGCTGCGTGGTGACGGGCCCGACCTGCGTGTCCATCTGCATCGGGTCGCCCATCCGCGCTGTTTTGGCGATGGCGAGGAAACGGTCCACGAATTCGTCGTGCACGCTTTCATGCACCAGCACGCGTGAGCCCGCGATGCACGTCTGGCCCGTTGCCGCGAAGATGCCCGAGATCACACCTGGCACCGACAGCGAAAGATCCGCATCGGGGAAGATGATCTGCGCGGACTTGCCGCCCAGCTCCAGCGTGAGCCGCTTGAAGCTGTCGGCCGCGTTTTTGGCGATGTGCCGTCCGGCGGTTTCGCCGCCGGTGAAAGCGACCTTGTCCACGCCGGGATGCGTGGTCAGCGATTGCCCGACGTCCGCGCCGAATCCCGTGATCACGTTGACGACGCCCGCGGGGAAGCCGGCCTCCTCCACGAGCCGCATCAGTTCCAGGCTCGACGCGGAAGTGAACTCCGAAGGCTTGAGAACCACTGTGCAGCCTGCAGCAAGCGCGGGCGCGAGTTTCATGGTCGCGAGCAGCAGCGGAGAGTTCCACGCCGTGATCGCGGCAACCACGCCCACGGCATCGTGCCGCGTATAGGTGAACGTGTCGGGCCTGTCGATCGGCAGCACCGCGCCTTCGACCTTGTCGGCCAAGCCGCCGAAGTAGTGATACCACTGCGGGATGTAGCCCACCTGCTTGCGCATCTCGGCATAAAGCTTGCCGTTGTCCTGCACTTCGATCGCGCCCAGGCGATCGGCGTCGCGGGTGATTAGGTCGCCCAGTTTGCGAAGCAATTCGCCGCGCCGGCTCGGATGCAGGCGCGACCACTCACCGTCGAATGCTTCGCGAGCGGCCTTCACGGCGGCGTCCACGTCGCGTGCATCACAACGCGGAATGCGTGCCCAAGGTTTCGCGAGAAACGGGTCGACGCTGTCGAAATATTCCCCCGATGCGGCTTCGCGCCATTGCCCGCCGATGAAGCAGCGGTATGTCTGCATGGCTTCGAGTCTTGGCATGCTGTCTTTTCCTTTACTTGAATGCGACCGCGTCGGGCATGTACACGTTGAGGATCGCGGACTTGCCGCGAGTCAAGGCGTCGAGGGCTTGTCGAATGGCGGGCTCGAGCTGCTCGGGCCTGTCGATGCGGCAGCCGAATCCATCCACGATGGCGGCGGTGCGCTCGTAGTGCGTGTCGTGCAGGTGGACGCCGTAGTAGTCGTCCTCCTTCTTCGCCGTGCCCGCCGGGAAGAAGCGGTCGTGCAGCTCCTGCATCACGGCGTATTTCAGGTTGTTCAGGATGACCACCAGCAGCGGCAGCCGGTGTTCATCCGCGTACGCCAGCGCGGGGACGACGGGGTTGTACATGAACGTGCCATCGCCGATCAGCATCACCACCGGCCTGTGCGGAGCGGCCTGCTTCACGCCGAGGGCATACGCGACGCCTTGTCCCAGGCCCGTGGGCGAGCGGAAGTAGACCTGCGGTGTGTCCCAATGGAGGTTTTCACGGATGTGGGGCCGGTGGACGATCGTTTCGTCGACGTACGCGGCGTCTGCGGGCAGCAGGCGCTGCAGCGTCTCGATCAGCAACGGCACCGTGATGGTTGCGACCTCTCGAGCGCGCTTGCGCACCTCGGCCTGCTTCCCAACCCACTCGTCGTGGAGCTTGCGCGAACGCTGCAGCCGCGCTTCCAGGATCGGCTGTGCCACGCCGTGCCCGCGCGCGCCATCCGCTAGCAACTGCAAGGTGGACGCCACGTCGCCTTCAAGATAGTGCGTCGCCCCGAGCCTTTGGTAGACGAGGTGCGGCTTGAGCACGTTGGCCGCTATGGCCACGATGGGCAGGCCTTGCGGGAAATTGCTGGGCGGATACCAGGGCGTGGCGTTTTCGACCACAAGGAGCAAGTCGCAGTCCGCCTCTTGCGGCTGCCTGCCGACACCCAGGTACAGCTCATGGCTTTTTGGGAAATTGCTGAAGTAGCCGCCCGGCGCTTCCGTCACCGGAATGCAAAGGGCTTCCGCCAGGTCGAGCAGCGCGTGGTAAGCCGCGACATCGCCTCCCGGGTTCTGCACGGCGATCAGGGGGGACCTGGCGCGTGCGAGCAGTTGCGCGATCGCATCGATATCCGCCTGTGCGGGGCGCAGGCGCGGCGTCTCGCGCGCGCGCTGGCGCTTCGTGGGCGCAACGCACTTTTGCAGCATCGCGTCCATGCTGACCGAGAGGTACACCGGGCCCTTGGGCGTGCGCTGCGCCATCTCGCCGGCGCGCACCACGCAGCCGTAGAGCGTTTCGTGCGAGGGCACGAGCTGCGCCCACTTCACGAGTGGTTCGATCAGGCGCTGCTGGCCGCCGACGACACTGAGGTTGCGGTACCACTGCGCGCCGGGATCGAAGCCGTTCTCGCCATAGGTGGCCGACTCGCCCGACATCACTAGCATGGGCACCTCGAGGTCTCGGGCGGAGCCGATGGCCATCGCGCCTTGCGAAAGGCCGGGCCCGGCGTGCAGCAGCACGGCCTGCATGCGCCCCGTCACTTGCGCGATGCCCGCCGCGATGCCGACCGCGAGGGTCTCGTGCCCGCAATCGACGTAGGTCGGCCCGGGCAGACCATCGCGCCTTTGCCGCGCGAGCGCCTCCCACAGCGGTGGCCATTCGGAGCCTGGCGAGCTAATGATGTAGTCGATGCCCAGGTCGCAGAAAGCCTGCAGCAGCAATTCACCGCCGTCTTCGGCGGCGGGTGTGTCCGACGCGGCGCTTGTCATTGGAAGGTCGTGCGCGTTCATTTGATCTTGAGCAGTTCCTGGACTTCGGCCTGTCGCTTCAAGGCGTCCTGTGCCTTCACTCGCTGGTAACCGGTCGGCATCGGCAGTGCGCCCGGGATGTCGGGCAGCGGCGAGTAGCTGATGCCCTTGGCGAGCAGTTCAGCGCCCTGGCGCGACAGGATGAAATTGGTCATCAGCGCCGCGGCATTCGGATGCGGCGCCCTGGCAAGTTGGGCCACCGAGCTTTCGTGTCCCGTGTAGGGCCCGGGAACGACGTCCACGAGCGGGGCTTTCGAATCGATCAGCGGCTGCGTCACCTGCTTCTGGTTCGGCAGCAGCAGGTGCGCCTCGCCCGCCGCAAGCAGTTGCGAGCCCGGAATCTGGCTGGGCGTCCAGCGAAGGTCCTGTGTGGCCAGGCGCTTGAGGAAGTCGGCGCCGAACGAATCGATCATCAGCGTCGCCCAGTTGATCAGCATGAGGCTGATGCGCAGGTCCGGGCAGAGAATCTTGCCCTTCCAGCGCGGATCGAGGATGTCCGTCCACGACTTCGGCGCTTCGGCCGCCTTGACCAGGTTGGAGTTGTAGGTGATGGAGTGCGGATCGATGCGCACCGTCGCCGATTCGGGCGTCTTGAACGCGGCGGGAAACGCGGCGTGCGCGGGCAGGTCCGTCAAGGTTTTGAACCAGCCCTTGGAAATGCCGCCCGCCACCAGCAATGGATCCGCGATCTGCAGCACGTCGGCCACGTGCGTGCCCGCGTTGATCTCCGCTTCGAGCCGCCGGCCGAGCGGGCCGGGGGAAAGGCGCAGCAGATCCACCTCGATGCCGGCGTAAGTGGCCTTGAAGCCTTCCAGCAGGCGCTCCGTGATCGCGGGCGCCGACGAGAAATAGTAGGTCACGCGCTTTTCCTGGCGCGCGGCGTCGTATAGCTGCTTCACGTCCACCGCCGCCGCGGCGGTGCCGGTCACGTGCAACAGGAGTGCGCCACCGGCGGCCTTGAGCGCGGCGCGCCGTCCAGCGTCGGGCAATGGGTTCAGTTGGGTCTTGTTCACGTGGTTGTCTCCTTTTTGTTGTGTGCGGCCTCACGCCACCCAGCGCTTGCGCCGCCGGTAGGCTTTGGCGGCGCGGAAGTTGTGGCGCTCGCCGTCGGCGACGCCCAGGTAGAACTCCTTGACGTCTTCATTGGCGGCGACTTCGCGCGCCGTGCCCTCCATGACGACACGACCGCTCTCGAGCACATAAGCACGCTCCGCATGCCGAAGCGCCATGCCGGTGTTCTGCTCGGCCAGCAGGAACGTCACGCCCTCGCGTTCGTTCAAGTCGCGCACGATGGAGAAGACTTCCTCGACCACCAGCGGCGCGAGGCCCATGGAGGGCTCGTCGAGCAGGACCACGCTGGGCGCGGCCATCATGGCCCGGCCGATCGCGCACATCTGCTGCTCGCCGCCGGACGTGTAGGCCGCGCGCGACTGGCGCCTGGCTTTCAGCCGCGGAAAATACGCATAGACCTTTTCCAGGTCGCGCGCGATTTCGGCGCGGCTGGTGCGCGTGAACGCGCCGGCAAGCAGGTTCTCCTCGATCGTGAGGTGCGCGAAGCAGTGGCGCCCCTCCATGACCTGCACCACGCCGCGCCGCACGAGGTCCGAGGGCGTGAGGCTTTCCACGCGTTCGCCACGCAGCTCGATCGAGCCTTTCGTCACGGCGCCGCGCTCGGCCCGCAGCAGGTTCGAGATCGCGCGCAGCGTGGTCGTTTTGCCGGCGCCGTTGCCGCCGAGCAGCGCCACGATGCTGCCGCGGCGCACCTCGAGCGACACGCCGCGCAACACGAGGATCACGCGGTTGTAGATCACCTCGATCCCGTTGACCCGCAGCAGAGAGTCTTCAGCGTTCATGTGATGTGGCGCCCGGTGCGCTCGTGTGTCCAGCGGCTCAGGACTGGCAGTCCTGCGGCGAGCGGCGCGTGATCTTCTTTTCAGCGGCGTACTTGTCCGCAGCCGCCTTCACCATGGGTTTGAGCAACTGCTCGTCGGCCTGGTACCAATCGGACGTGAACACCCATTTCGCGCCGTCCCAGGTCTGGATGCGCGCCCACGAGGCACCCATGTGGTCGAAGCACGAGGTGGAGACGGGGCGCATGACGCCTTTGAACCCCAGCGCGTCGAGCTTGGCCTGGGTGAGGTTGAGGTTCTCGAGTGCCCAGCGCACCTGCTCGCCGGTCACGTGCTTGCCTTTGCCGAATCGCTCCTGCGCGGTGCGAACCCCTTCGACGGCCAGCATCGCCGCGGTGACCCCGCGCACGTAGAGCACCTGGCCGACTACATCCCTCGGGCCCGCGCCGCCGCCTTTCGCATACACCTGCTTGAGGATGTCCTGGATGACCTGGGCTTGCGGCTCCGCGCCGTGCTGCAGCGCGAGTGCGTTGTAACCCTTCGCGCCTTCGCCCACTTCCTTGGTGTCGGGCTCTGCGCCCGCCCACCACACACCATAGATGCGGTCACGCGGGTAGCCCGTGGCCTGTGCCTCCTTGAGCGCCGTGGAGTTCATGACGCCCCAGCCCCAGTTCAGCACGTAGTCCGGGCGCGACTGCCGGATCTGCAGCCACACGGATTTCTGCTCGACACCGGGGTGCGGCACGGGCAGCAGGGTGAGCTGGAAGCCGTGCATTCTCGCGCGCTCCTCCAGCACCGGGATCGGCTCCTTGCCGAAGGGAGAGTCGTGATAAAGAAAAACGATCTTCTTGCCCTTGAGCTTGTCGAGCCCGCCCTCCTTCTTCGCGATGTGCTGGATGAGGATGTCCGCCGCGACCCAGTACGTGCCCACGAGCGGGAAGTTCCACTTGAAGACACCGCCGTCGGCCGACTCGCTGCGCCCCAGGCCCGATGTGATGAGCGGGATCTTGTCGCCCGGCGCCTTCTCGGTCAGCGCGAAGGTGATGCCCGTCGCCATCGGCTGGAACATCGACGCGCCACCGTACTTGTCCTTCAGGCGCTCGTAGCACTCGACGCCGCGGTCGGTCGCGTAGCCCGTCTCGCACTCCTCGAAGGTGAGCTTCACGCCGTTGACACCGCCGCGGCTGTTGACCAGCTTGATGTAGTCGGCAAATCCATCCGCGAGCGGAACGCCATTGGGTGCATAGGGGCCGGTGCGGTAGACCAGCGAAGGTATGAACTGCTCCTGCGCCGGGCCGGCTGCGAAGGACGTGTGCATGACGATCGCGGCAATCGATGCGGCCGCGGCATTGCGAAATATCTTCATGCCTGTCTCCTGTGTCATTGGTGGGAAATTCGTGAACTTCATGCGCCTGCCCCATGCGCGAAGGGCCAGAGGCGCGCGCGCTGGCGCGCGAGGCTCCAGAGCCGCGCGAGGCCATGCGGCTCGACGATGAGGAACCACACGATGAGCGCGCCGAACAGCATCGATTCGGCGTGGCTCGCCGCGGCCGTCGAGAACGGCATGCCCAGCGCATCGCCCGCGATTGGAAGCAGCCGGTTGAGAGCGAGCGGCACCAGGACGATGAATGCCGCGCCCATGAAGCCGCCGGCGATGGAGCCGAGGCCGCCGATGATCACCATGAACAGCAACTGGAAGGAACGGTCGATGGAGAACGCCGATGGCTCCCAGGAGCCCAGGTGCATGAAGCCCCACAGGGCCCCCGCACTGCCGATGAGAAAAGAGCTCACGGCAAAGGCACTCAGCTTCGCCATCACCGGATTGACGCCGATCACCGAAGCCGCGACGTCCATGTCGCGGATGGCCATCCACTGACGACCCGCGGCGCCCCGCACGAGGTTCTTGGCGGCCAGGCCGAGCACGGTGACCACCGCCAGGCAGAACACATAGATCGCTTGCGGCGTGTCGAGGCGCACGCCGAATGCCTCGAGCCCGGAGACAGTGACCGAGCCGGAACTGGAATCGTTGCTGAGCCAGCCCAGGCGAAGGAAAGCCCAATCCGAAAAGAATTGCGCGGCGAGTGTCGCGACGGCCAGGTACAAGCCGCGAACGCGCAAGCTGGGAATGCCGAAGACCATCCCGGCAAGCGTTGCCGCCAGCCCGCCACCTGCGAGTGAAAGCACCAGCGGCATCCCCGGGATACGCACGTGCAGGTTGTAGGCTGCGTAGGCGCCGATCCCCATGAACGCGCCCGCGCCGAGCGAGATCTGGCCGCAATAGCCCACGAGGATGTTCAAACCCACGGCTGCGAGCGAGAGGACGAGAAACGGGATGAGCACGGCGCGCAGCCAGTACGCGTCCGCCACGAGCGGCACCACGGCAAAGGCCGCGACCATGAAAGCGATGAACGCCCAGCGCTCCTGCGCCAGCGCGAAGATCTGCGCATCGGCGCCGTAGCTGGTCTTGAGTTCGCCGTTGTCCCGATAAAACATGGTTCGCCTCAGACCCTGTCGATGATTTTTTCGCCGAAGAGGCCCTGCGGCCGCATCAGCAGGCAAGCGAGCGCGAGCGCATACGCGAACCAGATTTCGATACCGCCGCCCAGATAGGGGCCGACGTACACCTCGGAGAGTTTTTCGCCCACACCCACGAGCAAGCCGCCCGCGATGGCGCCCGGCACCGACGTGAGCCCGCCCAGGATGACGACCGGCAGCGCGCGCAAGGCGACCGTCGCGAGAGAGAACTGCACGCCGAGCTTGCTGCCCCAGATCATCCCAGCCACGAGCGCGACCACGCCGGCGACACACCACACGATCACCCAGATGCGCCGCAGCGGAATTCCGATGGACTGCGCGGCAAGATGGTCGTCAGCCACCGCGCGCAGCGCACGCCCCGTCGCCGTGCGAGCGAAGAAAAGGCTCAACGCCGCCACCAGCGCCGCGGCGATGAGCGCGGCATAGAAGTCTTCGCGATTGACGAGGACACCGCCGGGGATCACGCTTACCAGCACGAAGGCCGGGTCCTTCGGCATGCCGAGGTCGATCTTGTAGATGTCGCTGCCGAAGAGCGACTGGCCAAAGCCTTCGATGAAGTACGCCACCCCCAGCGTCGCCATCAGCAAGGTTCCTCCATCCTGGTTGACGAGGTGCCTGAGAACGAGCCGCTCGATCAGCCAGGCCAGGGCGAACATCAACACGCCCGCAAGCGCGAAGGCCACAGCGAATGCAGCCGGGCCGTTGGCAGGCATGCCGGTCCATTGCGGCAGCCACTGCGCGAGCCTTGCCAGCGCCAAGGCCGCGAACAGCACCATCGCGCCCTGCGCGAAATTGAAGACGCCGGATGCCTTGAAGATGAGCACGAAGCCCAGGCCGACCAGCGCGTACAGCATGCCTGCCATGAGGCCGCCGAGGACGGTTTCGATGAAAAAGCCCATGTCCGTTCAGCCTTGCGGTTGCTCGGCTCGGCCGAGATAGGCTTCGACGACTTCGGGCATCGTGCGCACCTCGAGCGGCGTGCCGTCGCCGATCTTGCGGCCGTAGTCGAGCACCACGACACGGTCGGAGATGTCCATCACGACGCCCATGTCGTGCTCGATGAGGACGACGCTCGTGCCGAACTCCTCGTTCACGTCGAGGACGTAGCGGCACATGTCCTGCTTCTCCTCGACGTTCATGCCCGCCATGGGCTCGTCGAGCAGCAGCAGCTGCGGCTCCAGTGCCAGCGCGCGCGCGAGGTCGACGCGTTTTTGCAGGCCGTAGGGAAGGTGCGCGACCAGCACCTTGCGCCACGGTTGCAGCTGGAGGAAGTCGATGATGCGCTCGACGAATTCGCGGTGCCGCACTTCCTCGCGCAGCGACGGTCCCACGCGCAGGGCCTGCAGCAGCAGGTTGCTTTTCGTGCGCAGGTTGCGTCCGGTCATCACGTTGTCCAGCACGCTCATGCCCTTGAAAAGCGCAAGGTTCTGGAACGTGCGCGCGATGCCCATGCGCGCGACTTCGTGCGTGGCGCCGTGGCCGAACTCGCAACCGCGAAAGCGGATGGTGCCCTGCTGCGGCCGGTAGACACCGTTGATGCAGTTGAGCATGGAGCTCTTGCCGGCACCGTTCGGACCGATGATGGCCCGGATCTCGCCTTCGCGCACATCGAACGACACGTCGGACAGGGCCTTCACGCCGCCGAAGGACAGCGAGACATGCTGGACGTCCAGTATCACGCCGGCGGAGGCTTCGCGCGCATGGCTCGGCTCGAGGTGGGTGCTGTCGCTCATGTTCATGCGGTCACCTCCAACGCATCGCTGTGCGCGGATTCCGCGTCATGGCTCGTGAGTCCCTGAGTCGCCATGTCGGTGATCGGGACGCCCAGGCCGAGAAAGAAGGCGCGCGCATCGCGTCCGATGTCACCGTCCGCCACGTGAGCGGCGCGCACCCGGGCGAGTCCCAACCCATTTCGAAGCGGTGCGAACACACCCGCATTGGCCAAGCCCTGGGCGACACGCTGCGAAGGCGTTGGCCGGCGACGGTCGAATGCGAGTTGGCCCGCACGGCGCGCGAGTGCGAGCGCGCGCCGCTGAATCGCGCCGGCCGTCTCCAGCCGTCGAGCGACTTCGCTGTACATGGCCTGGTACATGCCGGGCGGCCCGAACAGGTAGGTGGGGCCGACCTCACGCATGTCCGCCTGGATGCTTTCCGCGGATTCCGGGCAGCTCAGGGTGAAGCCGCAAACCAGCCACTGCGCAAACCCGCACAGGAACTGGCCTGGCCGGGAAAGCGGCGCGCACGCCATCACCTCGTCTCGCGCGCCGAGGCCGATGCCACGCGCACTGGCCTGCGCGCGATCGATCAGCGATTGATGCGCGAGCGAGCTCAGGCGAAAGCTGCCTGGCCCGGCTGGAACCGGGAATGACACCGCATCGTCCGCCGGCCTCGTGCGCGAGCGCTGTATTTCCATGAACCCGGGATGGCGGACCGCGAAGTGGGCGCCGCGCTCGACGACGGCGTGCAGCGGCTCGGCCTCCGTTGCCGGATATCCACGCAAACCGCGGCCGTTGTCGTAGAACACTTGCGCCAATTGCGGGCAGGCCCATCGCGCGGCGAATAATTTGTCGACCTGCTCCTGGTCCTGCGCAATCGCGACCTTTGCATCGCAAGCGGCGAGAGCCTCCTCGACTTCGGGGTCCGACGCATCGGGGTGGATGGGAACCGGCACGACGCCGAGCGCCTGGGACGCGATCAGCGCGGCGTAGAAGTTCGGTGCATTGCCACCCAGCACCGCCATGCGTTGGCCCGACTTGAGGCCCACCTGGTGCAGGCCGCATGCGAGCCGTGTGCAATGCTCGTCGAGTCCGCGCCAGGTCCACACTTGCCAGATACCGAGTGCCTTGTGCCGCATCGCCGGTGCGTCCGGTCGATGCATGGCGTGCTGGGCCAGAAGTTGCATGAAGGTCTTCATGGCTTCAACGCAGCCTTGCATGCAGGAAGGCCTGCAGCGGGGGCAGGAACAGGTTTACATGCTCGAACACGCCCATGTGCGCCGCGCCCGGGACCAGATGCAGCTCCGGATTGCCGATGGCCGTGGCCATCGCGCGCGACATCTCTGGTGTCGTGCTGACGTCCCGCTCGCCCGTGCAGACGAAGACGGGGCAGCGCAGCGTCGAGAGGGAGTCCAGCGTGTGCAGATGGCTGATCGCCATCCAGTTTGCGCGCCAGCTGCGAGGCACGATCCGTGCAAGCTGCACGCGGCACAGGTTCGCGAAGGTGCTGGCGACCTCACCGGGCAGCACCCAGCGCTCCACCGTCGGGTCGATACATGCGGCCATGCCCTGGTCGATGGCAAGCTGCCCGCGCTGCGCGACCGCAGCTCGTGCCGCATCGGGCACCGTGGCCATCGTGGAAATCAGCGACAGCGACTCCACGGCCCAGGGCTCCTGCAGCGCGAGCACCTGCGCCACCATTCCGCCCATGGATGCGCCCGCGACGTGCGCGCGCCCCCCGTGTTCGCAAATGAGCCGCGCCACCGCCTGGGCATGGTCCTCCAGCTCCAGGCTGTCGCTGCGCAAGGGAGAGCGACCATGGCCCGCGAGGTCCGGCGTGATGACCGTGAAACGCTCGCTCAATTCCGAAACGTACGGCTGCCACCATGAGCCTTCGAGCCCGATGGGATGCAGCAGCACGAGAAGCGGCCCGCGGCCAGTGATTCCGTGATGCAGCGTAGGCTGCGGCAGGACTGCGCTCACCTGCGTCCTCAGGCGGTAACGGTTTTGAGGAAGTCGAGGAATTGCCGCGCCGTGTCCTGCGGCTTCTCGATGAAGGGGATGTGCCCTCCACCCGCGACTTCACCGTAGCGGGCGCCGGGGATGTGCCTGGCGATGATCTTAGAGAACGACGCCGGGATGAAGTAGTCGTTGTCACCCGCGAGGACGAGGGTCGGCACGTGGATGTTCTTCAGGCGCGTGGTGTAGAGCGGCTCGCCTTCCTGGCCGGGCAGCCGGCGGCCCCACCACAGCACGGCGTCGATGAACGCCGTGTAGAGCTCGGGCGAATTCGCGCGGATGTTCGCCTGGTTGCCCTGCATGACCTTGAAGCCGGCTTCGGTGTCGATGAACTCGCGCGTCATCGTGAAGAGGCCCATGAAATCCGCGATTTCAGGACCCATGCCGAGCTTGGCAATGATCTTCTTGCGAAGCGTGAAGTTGATCTCCATGGCGCGATCCAGTTCGGAGAACGAGCCCACGACGGTGAGTGAGGCGACAAGCTCCGGATAACGCTCGGCCAGGGACATCGCCATCGCGCCGCCGAGCGACGAGCCGATGACATGGGCCGGGCCCTTGCCCAGCGTGCGAAGCAACGCGGCAAAGTCGTCGGCCCAGAGCTCCGGCGTGTAACGCACCTCCGTGCTGGGCGTCTTGCTTGACCGACCGATTCCCCGCGGGTCGACCAAGATGGTGCTGCCGTGCGGGCGAAGCAGGGGCTCGCCGAGGCGATAGTACTGGTGGTCCAGGCCCAGCCCCGGCAGCAGAAGAATGGGCTCGCCCTCTCCTTGCATGGAATACCAGAGGTCAATGCCGTTGACTTTTGCGTTGGACATGAAAGTTCTCTCTTCTAGGCTATGGGGGTGGCGCGCTCGTCGAGCACCTCTTGCGCGGCCTTGAACGCGTCCAGGCCGGCCGGCACGCCGCAATAGATGACGGACTGCAGCAGCACTTCCTGGATTTCCGCGGGCGTGACTCCGTTGTTGAGCGCGCCGCGCAGGTGGAGCCTGAGCTCGTTGGGCCGGTTGAGCGCCGTGAGCATCGCGAGGTTCAGCATGCTGCGCACCTTGGGTTCGAGCCCCGGGCGCGACCAGACTTCGCCCCAGCAGTACTCGGTGACGAGCTTTTGCATGGGGACCATGAAAGGTTTCACGTCACGCACGGAGCGATCGACGTAATCCGCACCGAGAACGGCCTTGCGGATGCGAAGCCCTTGCTCGAAACGTTCGTTCTGGAATTCAGGGGGAAGGCTCATCGTTGCTCCTCATCGGCGGACTGCGCGTCGCCGGTCGTGTTAAGTATGATTGTATGATTGGTATGTAGCATACTAGATGGTAGAAACCCGGAGGCCGGTTTGTCCAGCACATGCCGCGACGGCACGACGCACGCGAAACTCCCGCTGAACACCTTCGCGTCGCGGCAGAACGCGTCGACTTCGACGTGCCGCCGCCGGCCGGCGCTGGATGCGACGCGTGCTTGAAAGACGAGCACCTCGCCCACTCGCGCCGGCTTGGCAAACGAGACTTCCGCCGATGCGAGCACGACCGTGGGCTCATCCACGCAGGCCATCGCCGCGAAATCGGCCGCGCCGAAAATGAAGCCGCCGTGCACGAGGCCCGTGTCGTCCGCGCGCATGTCCTCGGTCAGTTGCAGGTGCACTTCCGCGACATCGCCGTGCCGATTGCGCACGACACCGCACAGTTCGGGCCGCACCTGCTGGTGGGTACGCAAAGCGTGGAATGCCGTCATGTTCAGGTCGCGCCGTATTCGGAAAAGTTGGTCGTGCTCGAACGCGCGTACGCGTCGGTGCGGACGTTGACCACGGCGGGCTTGCCCGAGCGGAAGGCGCGCTCCAGCGCGGGGCGGATGTCCTCGGCCCGCTCCACGTATTCGCCATGGCAGCCGAGGGCGATCGCCATCTGGTCATAGCGCGTGTAGGCCAGGTCGCGTCCCGCCTTGTCCTGCCCATGCTCGCTGGCGGTCCAGCCGCCGTTCAGGCTGATCACCGTCACGAATGGCAAGTCGAATCGCACGGCGGTATCCAGCTCCATGCCGTTCATGCCGAATGACCCGTCGCCGTGCAGCACGAGCACCTGCTTGTCCGGGCAGGCCGACTTCGCGCCGACGCCGTAGGGCACACCGACACCCATCGTCCCCAGGGTGCCTGAGTTCATGCGATGTCGCGGCTGGAACGTCGGAATCGACTGGCGGGCGTAGTTGAGGATCTCGCGTCCGTCGACGACGAGGATCGCGTCCCGGTCGAGGAAGTCGCGGATTTCCTTGCAGAGGCGCAGCGGGTGGATGGGCACGCTGTCGCTGTTCAGCATTGCCTGCGCCGCCAGGGCCTTGGTTGCATTCAGGTCTCGCAAACGGGCGACCCAGTTGCCGAGCCTGTTGTCGACCGCGACGGAACCCCATTCGGCCAGGAGCTGCTCCAGCACCGCGCGTGCGTCGCCGACGAGGCCGACGTCGCATTTGCGCGTGAGGCCGATTTCCTGCGGATCGATGTTGACCTGGATGACCTTCGCCTGCGGATTGAATCGCGGCGCACCAAGATGCCCGTTGACGTAGTTCGAACGCGTGCCCACGACGATGAACAAGTCGGCTTCGCGAAAAGCCGTGCTTCGCGCACTGAGGAACGACAGCTCGTGGTCGTCCGGGATCACGCCCCTGCCTTGCGGGGTCGTGTAGAAGGGAACGCCCGTGCTGTCGACGAATGCGCGCAATGCTTCGGACGCGTCCGACCACAACGTGCCGTTGCCGCTCAGCAGGACTGGCTTCGCGCTTGCGCGGATCAGGCGGACCGCTTCCTTGACAGCGTCCGCCTCCGCGGGCTGCCGGCCCTGCGTCGCGGAGGGCTGCGCCGCAGCTTGCGCGACGACACTTTCATCGGCCATTGCGTACAGCACATTGCCGGGAACGTCGAGGTACACCGGGCCCGGCCTGCCGCTTCTGGCCTGGCGGAACGCGGTGGCCAGCATGTCGGGGATGCGTTGGGGTGACAGCACGCGATCCGCCCATTTGGTGACCGGCCGGAACATGGCCACCTGGTCCATCTCCTGGAAGATGCCGCGTCCGCCCGCACTGCCCGTGGCCGACGCCGAACCGGAGATCACGACCAGCGGCGCGGCATCCGCCCAGGCTGTTGCGACACCGGTGAGCAGGTTCGTCGCTCCGGGCCCGGAACACGACATGGCGACGCCGGTTCGATTGAGCATCCGCCCCCAGGCATAGGCCATCATCGCCGCGGCCTGTTCGTGCCGCACGTCGATTGCCCGTATGCCCTCGCGTATGCACGCAGCCTCGGCGTCCATCATGGGACCGCCCATCAAATAGAACATGGTGTCCACGCCCTGCGCCTTGAGGCTGCGCGCAAGAATCTCCGATCCGCTGATGAGTCCCACTGTTGTCCTTTCCGGGGGTTAGTCGGCCTACTGCGGCCTGAGGGTTGCGATATCCCGCTTCATGTGCTCGGTCGTGCCGCGTATGTGGCTCATGGCCAGCGCGCGTGCGCGATCGCCCTTGCCCGCGCGGATCGCCTCGACGATCGCGGCATGCTCGTCGTAAGCGTCCTGGAAGCGGCCCTTCTCGCGAATGAGCTGAAAGCCCACACGCATAGTGTGGCTCGCGATGGCCCACATCGCGTCGGTCATCACGCTGTTTCCGCAGGCCTCGGCCAGCAGCACGTGGAAGTCCATGTTGGCTCTGGCCCATTCCAGCCGCGCGTTCTTGGCAATGATTTTTTTCTGGCGCTGAAGCTGCTCGTCTAGCAGTTCCAGCGCGTGGGCGGGCCTGTCTTTCGCGAGCTTTTCGGCGAAGTAGCCGTCGAGCGCCTGCCGGTACTCGAAGACCTCGCCCAGGTGCTCCGGGTTGATGTGCGTGACCTGCACACCGCGCTGCGGAATGAATTCGACGAAACCTTCGCCGGCGAGTTGTAGCAACGCCTCGCGAATCGGCGTGCGCGAGGTCGAAAGGCGGTCGGCCAGGCTCTGTTCCGAATGCATCGAGCCCGCTTCGAGCTCGCCGGTCACGATGGCATCGCGAAGGTGCGCGACGGCCTGCGAACGCAGGGACTTCGGTTTTTCGAGGGTTTGCATGGGCATGACTTGTCGGTCGCTTTGGTATGTAGCATACTACACACCAGTGCGCGACGCAATAGTTGAGGAAACAACAGCGTAGCGCGTCATGTGAAGGCAAACGAATGAATTCATCCTCTCCGTTATCCGGCGTTCGCGTCCTCGACGTGGCCACCATGCTGGCGGCGCCCTTTTGCGCCACGTTCCTGGGCGAGTTCGGCGCGGAAGTGATCAAGCTCGAAGTGCCCGGCCAAGGCGACGGATTTCGCCGCTTCGGCACGCAGTCGGCCGCGGGCTCCTACAACTGGCTCAACGAGAACCGCAACAAGAAGTCCGTCACCCTGGACTTGCGCACGCCGCAAGGGCAGGAAATCTTCCGCGGGCTGATCGCGCACTGCGACATCCTGGTCGAGAACTTTCGTCCCGGCACCCTCGAAAAGTGGAACCTCGGGTACGACGAGCTCAAGCGCATCAAGCCCGAGCTGATCCTGGTCAGCGTGACCGCGTACGGCCAAACCGGTCCACGCCGCGACCGTCCCGGTTTTGCGAGGCTGGCGCATGCGTTCGCGGGATTCGCGCACACGACGGGTGAAGCGGAAGGACCGCCATTGATGCCCGGAGCGCTGTCACTGGGCGACTACGTCACCGGGATGTATGCGACGATGGGCGCGCTCGTTGCGTATATCGCGCGTTCGCGCTTCGGCTTCGGGCAGGCCGTGGACGTGAGCCTTTACGAGAGCATGTTCAGGGTCATGGACGAAATGGTCTCGGTCTACGCGAGCAAAGGTTTCGTGCGCGGCCGCATGGGCGCCGAAGTGAGCAACGTCGTCCCGCACAGCCACTACCCGACCGCCGACGGAAAGTGGGTGGCCATCGCATGCTCGACCGATCGCATGTTCGAACGCCTGGCCGAGGCCATGGGCAGGGTGGACCTGCTGGAGCGAGGCGCATTCGCGACGATGCAGCTGCGGCTCGCGAAACGCGACGAGCTGAACGGGCTGATCGCCGCGTGGACGCGCAGCTTCGACCGTGACGCGCTCGTGGCGCACGCCATTGCGCATGACGTACCTGTTGCCGAGGTTTACGACGTCGCCGACATCTTCGCGGACGAGCATTTCCGCGCCCGGCGCACGTTTGTCGAGTACAAGGACTCGCGCGTGGGAACCGTCGTCGGCCCGAATGTCTTTCCCAAGCTTTCCGTCACGCCCGGCGCGGTGCATTCGCTCGGGCCGGACCTCGGTCAGCACAACCGCGAAATCTATACGGACCTGCTCGGCATCCCGCCGCAACGCCTCGACGAGCTCGTCGCACAGGGCGTGATCTGAGACATATAAGGAGACGCATTTCATGGAACCAGCATCCCACGCAAGCACCGCGGATTCGCCGATCGGCCAGCCGCTCGCAAGACTGGAAGACCCACGCCTGCTGACGGGCCGCGCGACATATGCAGCCGACCTCGACCACCCGGACGTGCTGGTCGGTGCCGTGTTGCGGAGCCCCATTGCCCATGCGCGGCTGGGCCGCATCGACGCTGCCGCCGCGCGTGCGCTGCCGGGCATCGTGGCGATTTACACCGCAGGCGACATTGGCGAGGCGCAGCGCCCGCTGCCCTCCTTCGGCCAGTTCCCCAAGACGCTGATCGACGAGTTGCATCCGACGATTCGGCAATGTCCCCATCCCACCCTTGCCGAAGGCAAGGTTCGCTACGTGGGCCAACCGGTTGCTTTCATCGTCGCCGAATCCCGCGAGATCGCCGAAGACGCCGTGGATCTGATCGAGGTGGACTACGACCCCATCGACGCCGTGATGACGTCCGACCGCGCGACACAGAGCGGCTCGGCGCTGTTGCACGACGACGTCGCGGGCAACGTCGCACTGGACTTCACGGTCGAAATCGGCAATACCGACGAAGCCTTCGCGCGCGCCGCGCACGTCGTGCGGGACCAGTACTTCGTGCAGCGCTACAGCGGCATGGCTCTCGAAGGCCGCGGCATCATGGCGGTGCCCGATGCGAACGGCCTCACGGTATGGGCGGGCCACCAGTTGCCGCACTTCCTGCGCAACCTCATCGCGGAATCGGTGGGCCTCTCCCCCTTCGAAGTGCGCGTCATCCAGTCGGACATCGGAGGCGGCTTTGGGCCCAAGGCGGGCATGTACTCCGAGGACGTGCTCGTGCCCTTTGCAGCAATGAAGCTGCGAAGGCCGGTGAAGTGGGCCGAAGACAAGCGCGAGCAGTTTCTCTCGTCGAGCCACTCGCGCCAGCAGGACTACGACATCGAGCTGGCCGTGGACAACGACGGGCGCATCCTGGGCCTGCGGTACGACGCGCGAATCGACACCGGCGCTTATCTCACGTTCCCCGTGGTGTTGTCGTACCTGGGCATGTGCCACTTCCTGGCGCCCTACAAGCTGCCCGCCATGCGAGCGCACGTCCAGGCGATTCTCACCAACAAGACGCACTCGGCGCCCGCGCGCGGCGCAGGAAGGCCAGAAGTCGTCTTCGCGCTCAACCGTATCATCGACCGTGCCGCGCAGAAGCTCGGCATGGACCCGATGGAGATCCGCCGGCGCAACCTCATCCCGCCATCCGAACTGCCGTTCAGACCCGGCATCCTGTATCGCGACGGCAATCCGATGGTGGTCGACAGCGGCAATTACCCGGAAGCCTTGGAGAGAACGCTCGCAGCGATGGACTACAGGGGCTTCGCCGAGAAGCAGGCGCAGGCTCGCAAGGAAGGCCGCTACATCGGCTTTGGCCTGACGTGCAATGTCGAATCCGGCGGCCTCGGGCCTTACGAATACGCGCGTGTGCGCATCGACCCGTCCGGCAAGATCGTGGTGCACACCGGAGTGGTCGACACCGGGCAGGGCCACAAGACGGCGCTCGCGCAAGTCTGCGCTTCGGAACTCGGCGTTGCCCCCTCGCGGGTCACCGTGACGTCGGCCGATACGAATCAGCTCGCTTACGGGCGCGGCACTTACCACAGCCGGGCCGCGGTGGCAGCGGGTAATGCCGTGTTGATGGCTGCGAAGGCGGTCAAAAAGAAGGCCGCCGACATTGCCGCGGCAAGTTTGCAAGTTCCGCTGGACTCGCTGGAATTCGCGGCGGGCTCGTTCTCTCATGCACCCAGCGACAAAAGCATCGACCTCGCGGCATGCGCAAGATTCGCCGCGCCGGAAACAGCACTGGGTGCGGGCCTGGTCCCCGGGCTGGACGAAACCGCGTGCTTCGAGGTGCCCACCACGTCATGGGCCAACGCCGTGCACGCGGGCATCGTCGAAGTGGACGTGGAAACCGGCGCGCTGAAGATCCTGCGCTACGTCATCCTCCACGACTGCGGAAATGTGCTGAATCCCATGCTCGTGCGCGGCCAGTGCATCGGCAGCTTGGCACAAGGCATAGGCGGCGCGCTGTTCGAGAACATGGTCTATGACGACGACGGCAATCCGCTCGCCACCACACTTGCCGACTACCTCATGCCGCGCATTCACGACATGCCGCAAGTGGAACTGCTGCACATGGCAAGCCCCTCGCCATTGAATCCGCTCGGCGTGAAGGGCGCGGGCGAAGCCGGCACCATCGGACCGCCGGGCGTGCTCGCCGCGGCAGCCGAAGATGCGCTCTCGCCTTTCGGCGTGCGGTTCAACAGCACACCACTATCACCCCATACCATTCTGGCCGCTCTGCGCGGCGCCACGGGAGTCGCACATGCGTCCCGCTAATTTCGAATACTTCAGCCCCACCACCCTGCAGCAGGCAGCGGCCCTGCTCGCGGAAAGCGAAGGTGCCGGGCGCATTCTCGCCGGTGGCCAAAGCCTGATGGCGGCCATGAACCTGCGTCTTTCCAAGCCCTCCCGACTCGTGGACCTGAGGCGCATCCCAGGCCTGGACAGCATCGAGATCGGCGCGGACAAAGTCCGCATTGGGGCGATGACACGCCACGCCGACATCATCGGCCATGATGGCTTGCACAGGCGCATTCCGCTGTTCAGGCAAGCGGGCCGCAACATCGCGCACGCGACGATCCGGGAGCACGGGACGATGGGCGGCAGCATGTCGCTGGCCGACCCGGCAGCGGAGTGGGCCACGGTGCTGTCGCTGCTGGGTGCGCGGCTGCAGGTCGTCAGCACAGAAGGCGAGCGCTGGATTCCCGTGGAGGAATTCTTCGTCTCCTACTACACCACGGCCCTCACCGAAAACGAAATCCTCACGGCGATCGAAGTGCCGCTGCCCCCGCAGTCGACCTACTTCGGCTTCATGGAATTTTCGCGGCAGTCCGGTGCGTTCGCCCTGGCCATGGTTGCCGTCGCCCTGCAGGTCAACGCTGGCCGCGTGGACCATATCAAGGGCTGCGTCGGCGCTTGCTCCGCGCGTCCCGCCTTGCTGCAACTGGACGCGCCGGGCGGGGCCCTGCCCGACGATCAGGCTGTCGACGCCTCGTTCGACGCGCTGGGGCTCGAGCCCGCGGATGACATCCACGCTGCCGCGCAAGACCGCAAACAGATCGCCAAAACATTGCTGCGCAGATGCCTGGCGGCCGCCTACGCGCAGTCGAAAGGAGCATGACATGGACCGCGTCGATGTTTCGATTTGTGTGAACGGGCGCGACGAGCGCCGCACCGTGGAGCCGCGCCGACGGCTTGGCGACTTCCTGCGTGAAGACCTGGGTCTCAAGGGCACGCACCTGGCATGCGGGCAAGGCGCATGCGGCGCCTGCACGGTGATCGTCGATGGCAAGCCGCGACTGTCATGCCTCACGCTGGCTGCGCAAGCCGACGGCTCGCAGGTCAGGACCGTTGAAGGACTCGCCAGCGGCGGCGAACTGTCCGTGTTGCAAGCGTGCTTCCAGCGGGCGCACGCGCTGCAGTGCGGCTATTGCACGCCGGGCTTCCTGATGGCGTTGACCAGCCTGCTCGAGTGCAACCCGAAGGCCACCGACGAAGAGATCGAGGAAGTGATTGACGGCCTCATCTGCCGATGCACCGGCTATTTGCCCATTCTCCAGGCAGCCAAAACCGCGCGAGACATCTTGTCGCGCCTCACACCTGAGTAACCCAACGCCATGCAACTTCACCACCATTTCGAACTGCCCCAGCGGACACAGGACACCTGGAACCTTCTGAACCAGATCGAGGACATCACGCCTTGCCTGCCCGGCGCATCGGCCACGCGGGCGGGTGATGATCGCTATGACATCCTGATGAAGATGCGCTTCGGCCCGCTCGACCTCGCGTTTCGCGGCGCGCTGGAGATCATCGAGAGTGACCCGCAAGCGCTGAAACTCGTCGTGAAATCCAAGGCGGCCGATGCGAAGGGACAGGGATCCGCCAGTGGAACGACGACCGTCACCCTGAGCGAAATCGGCGACATGACCCGCGCGGACCTGACGACCGACTTGATGATTGGCGGGCGCATCGCCCAGATGGGGCGGGGCATGGTGGGCGACGTGTCGAACGAATTGCTCGCGCGATTCGTCGCCAACCTCAAGGCGAAATTCCTCCAGGACAAGAAGGGTCCCGTGGCTCAGCCCCCATCGGGCGATGTAGATCGGGAATCCCGTGCGATTTCTTCCGATGGGCCTGCCGCCCCTGCCAGGCAGGCCGAAGCCACGGCGGCAGAAGACGTCATGGACGTCGGCGCCGCTGTCAGGCGCGCATTCTGGCGACGCATCCTGAACGCGCTATTTTTTTGGCGGACGCGTTAGCGGTCCCGGTTTGGGATCCGGTCCGATCAACGACAGCGCCAGCTTTTGCGCCTCGAGCACATGGTGTTCCGCCGCTTCGGCTGCCGCGTCCGCGTCCGACCGTTCGGCCGCGACGACGATGGCGCGCAGTTCCCGGAAACTTTTCTCGAGCCTGCCTGGATGAGAGAGATTTCGCGACCTCAGGAGTGTGATGCGGATGTGCAGCAATCGCAACACCTCTTCAAGGATCGGGTTGCCGCTTCCCGCTGCCAGCACTTCGTAAAAGCGCGCACCCGCCCTGACAAAATGCCGTGCCGGATCCACATCGCCCGGTTTTTTCAAATCCTCAAGAGCCAGCCTCAAAGCTTTCTTCTCATCGGGCGTGGCGTTGGAAGCGAACCGGCGAGCGGCCAATGGCTCCAGGTGCGCCCGAACTTCGTAAATTCCGGCCGCCTCCCTGGATTCGAGCACGGCAACGATCGGCCCCTTGTGCGGAATGATCTGCACAAGGCCTTCCGCAGCCAGCTGACTGAGCCCCTCTCTGACGAGGGTGCGGCTCACGCCGAGCATTTCGCACAGTTCGCGCTCGATGAGCCGCTCGCCTGGCTTGAACCTGAGATCCTCTATGGACCCGCGCAGCCCCGCCACCACCTGCTGCTTCAAAGTGGCGATGGAACGAACGACATGGCGACTCTTCCACCCCGTGTTTCCCTGCATTTCTGCCTCCTCTCATACGATCATACAAACATTCGTGGTTGGAGGCTGCGCATTCACGTGAACATTGCCGGCAATCCCCGACAGATTCCGAGAGCGCTGCGCACTTCTGAAGCCTGGGCGATATGCGAAAACTTGGACCGCACGCATTCCCTGCCCGTGCGGGAAGGACGCCGGCTGGGCATTGCCGCCGTGGCCGAAGCCCTCGGGTCAGACGTATGGGTCGGTGCAGAGGGGCTGAACAGCGGCGAGGATGTCGCGGGCGATCAGACGCAGTGAGCTCCGGGCCTGCGATTTGCCAGAGCCCAGTAGGCTCAGAGGGCGCACCACACGTAGCCCGGTCGATCGGGGAGGCAGCCTCGCGGTATCGCAACACAAATATTGCTGCGCTTTGGTGTCGCATGCATCACGCTGGTCCAAAGCAGGACCCATCGTTCAAAGTCAGGATGCATCACGCAAGACTCCGATGAATGGCGTGCATTCCGGCCTTCAGCGCTTCATCTTCGGCGTTGTACACGTTGTCCAGGCATGAAGCCAACGCCGAACATTGCGAAGAGCGCCCGGCTATTGCTGCGCGACGTCTCGTTCCGCCTGCGTCCCGGTGAGGAGAAGCACGCGCCGCAGAACGCGTTGACGTTGGGACTTGCACGTCGACTCTCTGGCCAGACGGCGGTGATCGTCATCTCTTCCACCAGGAACTCGCGGAAAACGGGCACCAGCAGCCCACGCTGGACATAGGGGCGGCGATCCACGATGCCGCCATGCCAATGCCGTCACGGCGGCAAGCATCTGCCACTAAACGTCGCAGTAGCAGCAGGGCTCCCACCCCCCAAAGTCCGAAGGCCGTTCTACGCTGAAGCTCGCTGAGCTACGCTGCAACCCGCCAGCCCACTCAATGGTTTCCGAGGGCTGAAAACCCGCATGGTGCTAGCTTTGTGGGACTGGGGCATCGTACTTTACCGTCATTTCTACCGTCGAAAAACGAGCGCTTTTGCTGGCGCGGGAGATGGACTCGTTTTGCGGGGCGGCTACTCCAGCGCATCAATCGTCAACTATCGCCAAGCCTCTGGCACGCATTCCTGCTTCTGCCGGCGGCTTCTTGTAGGACTCTACCCGCTCCAACCGTCTGGCGACGATGCGATAGAATTTTGACGTGCGTTCGTCGACGCCCGCTGCTCACCATGGCCCACCCAGTTCGCTGGGACGACGTGAAGACCTTCGTCTGAGCTTCCCATGTTTCGCGGAGCGCGGCAGTGAGCACCGGGTACATCCGCGGCAACATGAAGGAACGCACCATGGAACACATCTCCACAACGGCGACCGCCGCCGAAAAGCTCAAGCGTCTGGCCAAGACACTTCGTAAAACCACCGGTACATCGCTTGCCGTCGCACTGGATGCTGTCGCCAAACAGCACGGTTACGAGCACTGGAAGCATGTGGCGGTCTGTCTCGAACAGACCGCCAGCGCGAGTCGCAGCAAACCGCTTCCCGAGCCACTGAAGGAGCTTCTGGATCGAGCGGCCACGCGAAGCCCCGCGTCGGCCGAATCACAGAAGGCCTTCGCCCAAGGCTTTGTCTTCGCCATGGACGTCAAGGATGCCGAAGAGCTTTCGATGACATCCGAATACGCAGAGTGCGACGATGGGTGGTACCTTGCCGCCAAAGACTTGTGGCGGGGGCTGGTGCACTACCGTGATGACGAGACGGGCACCACACTCTTCGAGACACAGTCGCCCGAAGAGTTGGCCAGTACGGCACTTGACGACCTGCAGAACTACAGGCTGTTCCGCTATTTGGGGGCGGCCGTTCCAGCCTCGCTTGAGGAGGCCTACAAGCAGACCAGCCAACTCTCATTCTTCCCGCCCACCCATTTCTGGCTTGGCGGAAAGTTCATCGACATCGGCGAGGTTCCCGAGATCCGGGTGGACGGCCAGGTGGTGTTCTCCACCACGCCGGGGTTCACCGTGCTTCCGTCAGACGACAAGCGCACCCGCTTTGAGAAGTTCGGCCATCTGCTTAATGCAGAGGAACGAACGCTGTTCGACAGGATGACAGCGCAGGAGCAGGACTCCCTGCTGTTCCAACTGGAAAAGCGAACACCGGTTGGCGAAGCCCGCTACAAGCCTGTGCAAAGCTCGGTGGCGTCTTCCTGGCGGGACGCCCAGAAAACTTAGCTCTGTGGGGCATCCTCCGCAGCGCCCTCGCCTGGTCGATCGTCGAACCACCATTTATCGATGGCTTCCCGATCCTCCAGGTGCGAAACCCAACGGTCGTCGAACAGCACATCGACGCTGAAGACCGGCTGCGCGTCGTAGGCGACCTCGTGGTCGAAGAAACGCCCTTGCAGCGCGTCACAGTGGATGCACCCGTTGGACAGGTAGGGCTGCCCTTCCGTTCGACTGTATCGCGGCTTGATCGGGCCGATGCCGTGGCGCGCAAGCGTTTCGACCGGCAGCGTTGACATCAACAGGGCGGCTCCCCTACCCTCGTCGTCGAAGTCGTAGATATTGGCGGTTACGTCTGCGGCACCCTGCAGCACCCGGCTGGCCGCGAAGCATAGGTCGATGACGAGGCCTGTCGTCTTCTTGCAGCGCCAGCACTCGGTGTACGCAACGCAGACGTCCAACGGCAAGGTGCGCCCAACCTGTGGCGCAAAGCGCAACTTCCCTGCCAATGCACCTTCCACAAAGCTGCCCAGTTCGACGTGCTGCCGCCAGTAGTTCGGGCCTTCGCTGTTCTTGCTGCTCGCGAAAGCTGGATGGTAGTAAGGCCCCGGCAAGGACACAACGCACATGTTGGCCTCAACATCATGGCTGAGCCTGAATGCCGGAGTAGCTTTTTCGACCGGAATGCTCTGCTGCCGCATGAACCAGAGCGTGCGGATTCCCGCTGCCTGAGACATGGCCTGATAGCGAGCCACTTCATCCAACGACAAGCGCCCCCATTGGACCTTGAACGCCACCGGCTTCCCACCCTCTCGGTCTGCCTGTACGTCGAGCGTCCATCTGCCTTCTCCCTCTGGTATTCCAAGAGTTTCGACCGAAACATTCCAGCCCGCCCGTCGCACCGCTTTAGCGATTGCCTCTTTTGCCAGCATGGCCTCTGCCGTGTCTGTACCGGCCGTGCAGCTCCCCTTTTTGGCATGCGCGAAGTACTGGGTGCCGAGCTTCGTTTGCCGAAGCGTCACGTCAGCGCCGCAGCACGTCATCTTCAACGCACGATCTTTGCGGTTTCGAGCCCGCAGATTTTCCCAGCCCTCGGTATCGAAATCGATGGAGAGCAGTTCTTGATCATTTGAAGTGCATTTGAGTGACATACGTAATGGTGCGTCTTTCCCCGCTGATCATTCGACTCCGGCTGGAGCAGGCAGCTCTGGCACGATAGTTTCGAGGTTGGAAACTAGCTGCGCACGAACCCGTTCAACGGGTATCCGCCAGAGGTCGCACAACGTCTGAACTGCTTGGACTGTTTCCCATGGGAACCACGGCGTTCCATCCGCCTTGGTTGCAAATGGTCCGTCCGTCTCCAGCAACACGTTGGCAGCAGGCATCTCTGCCACGAGCTGCCGACCTTTCTCACTCGCAACCATCGAGGGCCCGACACTGAACCAGGCGCCCTGATCAACCGCGCGGCGTAGTTGCTTCTTCGTGCCAGAAAACCAATGAAGCACAGGCGTTCCAGCTTTCGGATGTGCCTCTAGTGCATCCAGAACTTGGTCCGCCGCACCACGAGAATGCAGACTCATCACTCGCCCGCCGACACGCTCGCATTCCGCAAGGACCACATCCAATATCCTTCGCTGCAGTGCCAGCGAATGCTTAAAGCGGGGCGATCCATCCAGGCCGATCTCGCCGATGAACTCGGCTTGCGCTACGAGACTGACCAAGAGATCCGTCTCCGCCACCTTCGCAACGGCTATCTCAGGATGAAGCCCAAGAGCCACCTTGATGTTGGGGTATCCAGTAAATACTCGCGATGTGGCCAGCCAAGCCTTGGGACTTGTGGAAACAACCAGCGTAAAGATGTTCTGCTTCGCAACTCGTGGGAGCAAGCTCTGGGCATTCGGATAGAGATCCAAGTGACTGTGGAAATCGATCAAATGATGCACTCGTGCTCGAGAAATGCACCCAACTCGCCAATGCCAGCCTCTACCACCCGCTGGAAAGAAGCGCGCTCATCAGGTGTCGCAAAGGTCAATGCTCCGGCAGCCATGGGACCAACGCCGTCTGACAGATAGCGGAGATACGCGATCGCCGCGGCATGGGTGTCATTTGCGTTGCCAGAAGGCGCGGTTGCCTTAAGGTTCCCATAGCGATAGCTGGGCGTCGGATCTGGTGTGCCGGCCTTGAAGAATGCCGCCCGTCTGACTAGGCATGGAAGACATCTTCCGCAATGTTCGTTCAGTCGGCCGTATTTACCGCAACTCGTGGTCCGCGGCATCAACTGGTTCATCAAGGGCAAATCTTCGCATCTCAGGAGAACCTCACCCTTGGTCAGATACTTGTAAGGCGAGTGAAACGTCGCCCCAATGCCCAGCGCATCCCAGAAATCTTGCAGGTGATGCAGAAAGACAGGATGGGTGGTCTTCGTGCTGAGTGAACCCATGCGGCCCGGGTTTAACGGAATGTTGAGGCTGATAAATCCGTTCTCCGGAACGTAAACGTAGAGGGGCTCGATGTCTGGCAACGCCGATGCTGCCAAGGCAGCAAAGCCGTAGAACACAATCGAGCGAGCGCGAGTAGATAGTTCGTGATCCACCGTCGAACGGACGTTGCTATTCCATAGCAGGTGCCGGTCAGCTCCCCCCAAACGGCGCGCAAAATGGTGCTGGTCCTCCCGGTTGCCCTTCACAAGCTGAGAGACAAACAATGGCTTTTTGCCCAGTACCGTGAGGTCGATTGCACCGACCAGGCTGTCCATTCCGCCCGACAGGAGGCACACGCAGTCAGCGTCGAAGCGCGCCGGAGCCGTGGAGAGTGCACGCGGCCGCCCCCCTTCAAGAAAGGTCAGATGCCAAAAGTCCCCTGTTAGAAAACGAAGCATCTCTTCAATGTCTCGCTTGCGCGCGCTGAAGGGCTCAGGATTCTGTAGGGCTACTTCCAATTCAATGACACGTGTCCATCCGTCTGCGCTATTGGACCGCTGGACAGCCAAGTCTGACGCCCCGACAGCCAGGGCGAAAGTTGCGAAATCCCATGCCGGCAGGCTTGGGTAAATGCCTTTGAGTTCGAGGTCGTCGAGCAGACCGGTGCCGACGGAGCCCACGTCTTGGCGCTGCGACGCTGTATACATCGAGTAGTACACCGTACCGCGCTCCAAATCACGTGGCAACATCTGCTGGGGAAGACAGATCACTCGGCTCATATCGAATCCTCGAACACCATGAAGGTTGTCTGTACCGCCTCACGCAACACTGTTTCCAGCTGCTGGCGCGTCGGGTTCGGCGTCGCCTCCCGGATAGTCTCCAACTGTGCGGCCACGGAGTTCTTCAAGAAGCTTCGCATTTCGTTGGTCCGTTGGACGATGGTCGAGGGGGAAAATTTTGCGCTCTCGAACAGTTGACCTATGTCTGCATACATGCGGTTGCAGGCCTCATGCCCCAAGTACAGTTGCATGAGGGTCCAGATCTGCGGGTCTTGCAACGCAAGCAGATCAACATCCGGGTCCAAAATCGTGAGTTCGGAAAGGGCCTGTGCCATTGAATCCTTCGCCGACTCTTCGTCGACGCTGCCGCCCTCCGGAATGATTTGGGCAACGATTGCATCGATCACGGTCTGCGCCGAGGGGCTGGTCGCGCGCAGGGTATCCATCCACTCGTTGATCCGGGGATCCGATCGTTCCCGTGCTGCCTGCAGGAACGAGCCCAGGCCGGCCGCCGCTTTGGTCGAAGTGCGCATGCGCGCGGCAACGTTGCGCGCACCACCCATGCCGGTCCGCGAATACTGGCCGGCCGCACGCCCCAGCGCTTGGGTGTCGCCATTGCGGGCGAAGGCCCCCAAACTGGCACGCGCACCTTTGAATCGACTTGCAGGGGCCACGCCCTCCGCAACCGGTTGCGGCGACGCAGTCGCATCGCCGCCTCCCGCTCCAGCATCCGCATCTCCCTCGCCGGCCCCGCCGACGGGGATGTCATTCAGCCATGGAGGGTCGAAAGAAACATTGCCGCCTGGGCCAGCGCTTGACGCGGAAGTTCCCATTACGATTTCCCCCTCTTCGCGGAGATCGCTCGTTTGACCGGAGTCGGGGTATCGGCATCCATCTCCCAACGCTGCAACTCACTTGTGGCCCATGTCTCGTTCTGCAGAAGCGGTACAAGCGCGATGGGCCGACGGGTGGAAGGTATTTCACCCAGCAAGAGGGCAAGTTGAGGTCCTAGCGCGGGGAAGGCCTTCGTAATGTTCAGGCAGCGTGCGACGGAATCGGCAGTGAACTGCTCGGTTCGCGCCTTGCGACCCAAACGCGTCAGCACGCGCTCGGCCTCGCTTTCGCCCAGGGCCTTGATCTGGTCGACCAGAGTGGGAATCACGGAGGTCGCACCGAGAAGCGCATCGAGCATCTTCTGAGCTTCCTGGCTGAGTTCGTCGTACGCTGCGATCGCAAGCTTCCGATCTCGACTTAAGTGCATGAGCGGACGCAGATCGACATCGCCCAGTTGCGGTGCGAGCTTTATCCACTGCTCGTAAAAGGGCTGAGGCCAGGCCGTGGGCGCGACCCATGCGTCTCCCTTCTGCGCCGCGGCTTCCAAGTCAGCAAGGAACTGCACCTTGCCGTCATCGCTTGCTGCCACCGCCTTGGCCAGGTGCTCAAAACCGACCGCGTTGGCGCACCGCTCAAACAGCTGAAGCTTCACCAGTTCGGGAAAGCCGATGCTCATGCCTTGGGATTTAGCAATCGCCTCGCGAAGCACCAAGTTGTTGAGGAAGCGCTTGATCAACCGAGGGTTTCCGGCAATCTGCTCCGCGCTCGCAAGAATATGCGCGAGCTGGTCCGCTAAGTCGATTTCCTTCGCGACCTTGTCGACCTCGGCGCCAAAGGCAGCGCGGATGTCTTTCACCGACAATCCTGACCATCCTTTTTTTGCGAGTTCGAGGACCTTCTGCTGTGCCTCGTTCAGGGTTTTGTCAGTGATCTGCTTGCGCCGGCGAGCCAGATCGGTCAACAGCAGGACCAGGTAAGCCTTGACCTCCGTAGTGCCCAAGCGCGGCACCTGCAACGGAACCTGAATCAGCTTGTCGAAGTAGCTGGTGACGAGCTCATTGCTGATTTCAGCGTCCTTGAAGTGCGCGCGCACGGCGCTGCGGATCATTCCTTCGTCGGCGGCAATGATGAAAGCCGTCCGCTCGACATGGAGCAGCAATCGCATCGCCTCCAGTGTGTCGATCGCGGTGTCTGGCAAGCAACGGTCCAAGTCGTCGACAAGCACAACCAGGGTCACGTCCAGCTCATTCAGCAGTTCAGTGAAGGCACCGCGAAGCGCCTCAATCTCCTGGGGCAAAGAGCGCTCGCTCTTCTCCTTGAGCAGACCGGCGAATTCGGGCTGCAGCTCACCATAGGCGGCCTTGACCTTCTCAATGTCCGCCTCAGCAACCGAACCCGCCTGCACCATCCCGCTGACAGCACCAACAAGGGCTCCAAGCGGGCCGCCGAGCGTTCCACCGATCAGTGCTTGGACGCCAATGGGCGCAAGCATCCGACCTACGCGCAACAGCTTGATCCGTTTGACGAATCCCCAGGCTTTGTCGACGGCGGTTTTACGCGACTCAGCAACAGCGACCAGCTTGTCGGCCACAGCATCCAACAGCGCCTGTCGAGCGTCGTCGTATCCTTGGTAGAGCCAGGCATTGAATTCCAGGAAGATGTATTTCTCATCATCGGCGCTGGCCTTCAGCTCGGCACCGATCATCTTCACCAACGACGATTTGCCGGCCCCCCAGTTTCCGGAAACGCCGATGGTCAGCGGCTCGCCGCCAGCGTCCTGGATCAGTTGCGCGGCCGCCTTCGCCACATGTGAAAAATTGAGCAGGTCAATTTTGGCCTCGACGTCGTTCCACATCTGCGATGTCTCCCTTTATTCGTGCTTGGAATGCCAATATCGGCGAAGAAGCGGCTCGTGGCTGGCCGAAGATGAACGCGGACATAACGACTTACGCATCGGGTCGCCTTTCGAAGAAGAAACAGTCAGGCAAGATGGCCGGGGCGATGTAGTCGATGTCTTCGACCGAGACACCACATGCGAAGAAGCTGTCGCGCCAATGCCGGACGGCGTCTACGAGTCGATCGATTTGCCCGCGTGCCTCTTCGGCCGACAAACCGAAGCGCCCCGCCTGCGACAGCAGGTTGTAGATGCTGGCCGTGCGACCGTAGTCGCCGACTGTCAGGGCAAGATCGCGCCTCTCCAGACTGACCACTGGTGCGGGCACGAGGTCGTAGGCCGGCGACAACCGCCATCCCTTCTGCCTGCGCAGCAGGGCGTGGTTGCGCGGATGATCATCGTTGTTGGTCACGGCGGCATTGAAGACCATCCGCCTGAAAAGTTCGGCGCAGTCCGCTTCCGGCTTGTCGGACCAGCGGCGCAGGTTGTCGGCCATCAGCGGATACGACCAACGCTCCCGGTCCAGGTGGCTGTCGCCGCAATCGAGCACGGTCAGGCCACTGACAAGACCGAAACGCAGGTAACCGTTGTCGGTGTGGTCGCGATCAAACCGCTGCAGCATCAGCACGTCGCTCTCGCCGACCGTCTCCAGCCGGGCTTGCGTGACGTTCAGACCGCAACGGCGTGCCAGGTCGAGCGTTGCAAATTCGACTCGCTGCAGATTGAAGCGATCATCTCTGGCGGGAAACTTGCCGAGCCAGAGACTTTGCGCGTCCTCGATCGTGGCCTTCGGCCGCGCACCACCCATGCTGGTGCCAGGATCGAGCTGTTCGAGCAAATGTGCGGCCACCGGGCGCCCCTCTTCGATCGCCTGCGTGGCCGCGATCAGTTCGGCCAACTGGTGCGTGCGGTTGTACTGTCGCTTGGGCGCGGGCGGTTCGGCCTTCAGCCCGAAGCTCAGGTACCCTGCCCCGTCTTGCGGTCCATGTAGCAGATAGTCGATTTCCTGGAGGTCAGCCGCGCTGCGCTCGAGCTTGTGCTCGATCACGCGCCGTCCCCAGGCGTCGGGGCCAGCGTCTCGAACCGCACCAGGAATCCCTTTAAGCTGGGTGAACTCGAAGACTTCTTTGGCAAGAGGCAGCTGGAACGGATCGAGCGCGACCGCCTCTTGGCGCTGAAGGTAGCGATCGCCGTAGCGGAACCGCCCTATCTGCGTGCCGTCGGGCAGCGTCTGCACCCTGAGCAGCGCTGCCGGCACCGTTTCCAACGTGCCGGGTAGCTGAATGTAGACATAGGCTTCGCGCTCAGAAGTCATAGTCGTCGCTCGCCTTCCGAGCCTTGCCCGCTCGCGTGGGGCGGCGCGACGCTTCGAGCGCCTTGCCGTGGAGATCGCTGTCGGGATCCGCAACAGCGTCCAGAGACTTGTCCAGGCCGAGCGCCCACAGCACCGTGAAGCACACGCCGACCGCCGTACCTGGCTTGCCGAGCTCCAGCGCCGTGAGGGTGTTTCGGTTGATGCCCGCCTTGCTGGCGAGATCGGCGACCGACCAGCCGCGCCGAATCCTCGCCACCCGGATGCGCTGACCCAGCTGGACAATCCGCTCGGTGGCTTGCAGTGGCATCACGAATTTGCTCATGAAAATAGGCATTCTCCGTACTTAACGCCCGCTATATTAGGCTTCTGCCAATATGGAGTGCAAGTTGGGCATCGGGAGGAAAATCGCCAAATTAGGCAAATAAGTTGATAATGCCCTGTATTTTAGGCATTTGAGGGCCGGGTCTACGTGCTTCCCGTCAGCATGCGACGGAAGCGTGGCAGCGTACGTCACTCCTCAGAAGAGCACTGAAGAGGATCCATGGCCGACATGTTCGACGTACAAAGCAAACGAGGCTCGATCTGGCATCGCTGGGACCCTCACATCCATACGCCCGGCACCGCTTTGAACGACCAGTACGCCGGTCCAGACCCTTGGGCAGAATTCCTGGACACCGTCGAGGCATCGAGCCCGCCGATTCGCGCGCTGGGCGTCACCGACTACTTCGGCATTGAACGCTACGAGCAGGTCGCGGCCGAAAAACGCCAGGGCCGTCTGGCCAGCGTGGGGTTGATTTTCCCCAACGTCGAGCTGCGACTGGGCATCGAAACCGCGAAGGCATCGGCGGTCAACATCCATCTGCTCTTTTCGCCGCATGATGCCGACCACATCGATAGGATCAAGCGCTTCCTGCTGGAATTCGAGTTCCCCTACCTGGGCGAGTCCTACCGCTGCCAACGCAGCGACCTCATCCGCTTGGGCCGAGCCCACAAGCCAGACCTGACAAACGACGAGGCGGCCCGGTCCGAAGGTGCCAACCAGTTCAAGGTGAACTTCGACCAGCTCAAGCAGGCATGGTCAAAAAACGAGTGGGTCAAGAAGAACACCCTGATCGCCGTCGCCGGCGGAGAGAAGGACGGCACCTCCGGTCTGCGCGACGCCACCGCCTCGTTCGCGGCGCAGCGCAAGAACGTCGAGGGCCTGGCCCACATCATCTTCAGCGCCAATCCCAAGCAGGTGCGCTTCTGGCTGGGCAAGGAATCGGCCACGGTTGAAGAACTCGAAGGCCAGTACAACGGATGCAAGCCCTGCCTGCACGGGTCGGATGCGCATTCGCTCGCCAAGGCCGGGCAGCCTGACGGCGACCGCCGCTGCTGGATCAAGGGCGACCTGATGTTCGACTCGCTACGCCAAGCCTGCATCGAACCCGAAGAGCGTGTTTTCATCGGCGCCGAGCCACCGCGCGGCGCATTGGACAGCCACACGATCAACTCGGTGTCTGTGACGAATGCGCCCTGGATCGCGAACGGTGCCGTTGGGCTGAACGCGGGATTGGTTGCCGTGATCGGCGCGCGCGGCTCGGGGAAAACCGCCCTGGCCGATCTGATTGCGGCAGGCGGTCTTGCGCTCTCCCCTCATTTGAACGAGCGCTCCTTCATCCTGCGCGCGAAACAATACCTCGGTGACAGCAAAGCCGAGTTGCAATGGGCGTCTGGCGAAACGACCGGCAACGAACTCGACCAGACCGACATGGAGGATTTGCTGGCCAGCCCGTATGTCCAGTACCTCTCGCAGCAGTTCGTCGACCAGCTCTGCTCGGCGGAAGGCTTGAACGATGCACTGGTCGCGGAGATCGAGCGTGTGATCTTCAATGCTCACCCACTCAACGAACGTCAAGGCGCCGACTCTTTCCATGAGTTGCTGGACCTTCGTCTGGAAACATCGCGCCAGAAACGCGAACGCCAGCAACAGGCTCTGACCAGGGCGTCCGCAGACCTCACCGACGAACGTGTCAAGAAGGACGGCCTCAAAGCGCTAGAGAAAGACCGAGACGAGAAGAAGCGCGCGATCGACAAGGACAAGACCGATCGGAAGTCTCTGGTTGCGAAAGGCAATGAAGAGCGCGCGAGGCGCCATGAACAGGTCTCGCTCGCGGTCGATGCGAAACGACAACTAGTAGACCAAGCCAAGCGCCGGCATCAGGCTCTGCTTCACTTGCAAAACGACGTGCGCGACTTCCGCACCCGCCAGGCGCCATCTCTGCTCGCCGACCTGAAGCAAGAGCGTGAGCATGCCGACCTCAGTGCCACGGACTGGGAAGCCTTCAGGCTCGAATATGCCGGCCCAGTTGACACGCTGTTAGCCGAGCGCATCAAACAGGCGAACCTGTCCGTGGCCGCGCTGCAAGGCCCCGCGAAAGCCGATCCGGCGCCGCAGGCCAATCCCGACCCGGCCGTCGCGCTGATCCCCGTGGACGCCAACCTCGCAGATCAATCGCTCTCGCTCCTCGATCGGGAGCTCGCTCGCCTGCGCACACTGGTGGGTGTCGACGCGCAGAATGCCAAACGCTTCACCACCCTCTCGGACAAGATCACCAAGGCCGAGACCGCGCTGACCAAGGTGCTCCAGCAGATCGAGCGCATCCAAGGTGCGGACGAGCGCATCCGCGCGCTGATTGATGCGCGCCGCAGCGCTTATGCCACCATTTTCGAAGCCATCGTCGAGGAAGAGCGGGAACTTGCGGATCTCTATGCGCCCATCAAGGCGCGCATCGACGAGGCGGCCGGCTCCTTGTCGAAACTGTCGTTCTCCGTGCGTCGAAATGTGGACCTTGCGCAGTGGGCTGCCAAGGGTGAGGATCTGTTGGACCTGCGCACCAACGGCCCGTTCAAGGGGCGCGGCGAATTGCTGCGGTCGGCGCGCGCCGGGCTGATGGCGGCATGGGCAACCGGTGACGCTGCGCAAGCCGCCACGGCGTTGCTCAATTTCGTCAAGGCCAATGAGGCGGCGCTCCGGACCCACATGCCGGAGAACGCCGATTTCCGTGCATGGGCGCGCAACATCTCGGACTGGCTGTACAGCACCGATCACATCACTGTTGGCTACGGCCTGCAGTATGACGGCGTAGATATCGAGCAGTTGTCACCTGGCACGCGCGGCATCGTCTTGCTGCTGCTGTACTTGGCCATCGATGCGGAAGATGACCGACCACTGATCATCGATCAGCCCGAAGAGAACTTGGACCCTCAGTCCATCTATCAAGAGCTGGTGCATCGCTTCCGCGACGCCAAGAAGCGGCGCCAGATCGTCATCGTGACGCACAACGCCAACCTGGTGGTGAACACCGATGCGGATCAGGTGATCGTGGCGCAGTGCGGACCGCACAGGCCGGGCCAATTGCCTCTCATTACGTATGAGAGCGGCAGCCTCGAAAACCCGGTCATCCGGCAGCACGTGTGCGACATCCTCGAAGGTGGAGAGCGCGCCTTCAAGGAGCGCGCCAAGCGCTTGCGGGTGACCATTTGATCCGCGATCAGCGAAAAAACTGAGACCGGCTGCCCACCCTCGCCGCCGAAACATCGAGTGCGTTGGCGCCGCCATCTCGCACACCACGATGAGCGGCCCTGCTGTTCAACCCGATCACTACAGGAATTTCTCATGGACGTTCTCTACTTCCTCAAGGGACGTACACGGCTCATCCGCCAGTACTACGAACAGGCCGCGCAGCCGTTCAGTGAAACCATCCGAAAGATCGAGGCGGAAGAAGAGCCATTCGTTCCGCCTTACAGCGAGGATCCGGAGCCAGCATTTCTGACCGAGTGGGTCGAAGCCAACGAACTGCTCGAAGTGACCGGGCGGAGTTGCGTGTCGATGCTGTCCGCCTCACTGCAGCTCTACCTGAACGCATGGGACCGAATCCTGGGGCTGCAGTGCAAGGTCCAGTTCAAGGCTGACTTCAAACGCGACGGCCTGATCGGCGGCTATCGACAGTGTCTTGCCGCGCGACTGGTGTTGGACTGGAAAGATTGCCCCGCCGACCTCGCCATCATCGAGCAGGTGGTGCTTGCGCGAAACCGCGATCAACATCCGGACAGCATCACCACGCTCCGTGTGACGCATGCAGACCGCGATCGAGCCCGGCATCCACGCCCCTTCTTTCTCAACGACAAGGAAGCAGAACTCTATGACAACGGCGAAGGCGCAGGCTTGTGGATGTCACCTGGCCTGCACGTGCCTCGCGAAAAGCTGATGGAAGCCATCTCCAATGTCGAGTCACTATGCGAGTGGCTCGAAGAGAAGATGTTCGATGCGAAGTACCCGGCACGTCATGACAGCGCCCTCCTGATTTCCGATTCAGCGCAAGATCTCAGAACCACGACGGGAAACGCTCCCACATGACCGCAAAGAAATTGACGACCTCACCGACGGAAGCGGACCTCGAAGCGGAAATACATCACGCGATTGCGCTGGCATTCCCTTGGCTGCCAGCCGAGTCCATCCACCATCAGACAAAGTTCTCGTTCACCTTCGGCCGCAAGAAGATCGATGTCGACGGCACCGAAGCGTCTCGGGCGGAGGCACGATCCGATATTGTTCTGTTCAACGGAGATCGTCCTATCGCAGTGCTGGAGCTGAAGCGTGCCGGCGTGCCGCTGACACCAGACGACGACGCACAAGGTCTTTCCTATGCACGGGTTCTGAACCCGTCCCCGCCGCTGGTCGTCGTGACCAACGGTACCGATTTGCACTTCATCGAAACCCACAGCGGCAAACGCTGGCAACCGACACAGCGCTCGGAACAGGAATTTCAGGCTCTCGTGACCAGCGCCGCTCGGGTTGCGGCTGCAGACATGAAACAAGCCATCGAGACCTTGATGGGAACCAACGCTGTGGTGTGGATGCAGGCGGTCCGTCTTACCGCCGCGGAAACGATGGATGAACTCAGCGCCTCTTGGGATGAGCCCGCGCGTCCGTTTGCTCGAGGCTTCCTCATTCCGCGTAGAGCTACCGCTCAGGTGTTGCGACGCGCAACCGGAGGTGCTACGACAGCCAGGTTTCTTTTGGCCAACGGCGCGTGCTGCTGGTGTGGACGCGGCTGATCCTGCCGGACACGTCGTCGGTGGCACTGGACCGTCTGCCGGGAATCGATCCAGCGGGCTATGCCGGGCTCGAGGATGGGGTCGACTGGCACTGGGACCGCATCCTGGCCGGCGCGGCGCTGTCGACGCTACTGGGCGTGGGGGCAGAGCTGGCAGCGCCGGAGAGTCGTACAGACCGGGACGGCGACCGAACGGTGATCGCCATTCGGGAGGGCACGCAGGACTCGATCAACCAGGTCGGGCAGGAGATCACGAAGCGCAACGCGAGCATCCAGCCCACGCTGACCATCCGTCCGGGGTTTCCGATGCGAGTGATGGTGAGCAAGGACTTGGTGCTGCGGCCGTACCAGCCATTGTTCTTCGTGCGAGGAGTACCGCAATGAGCGCAGCCAAGCTCCGCCTTGGACCATTGCCAAAGGCAACGACGGTGAGGCTTGCTGTGACCATGCCTGCCGACCTGAAGGACATGCTCGACCGTTATGCGGCTCAGCATTCACAGGCCTACGGCGAGCCGGTTGACGCAGCTTCTCTCATTCCGCACATGCTGGAAGCCTTCATGGCCCGCGATCGCGCTTTCAGCAGAGCCGCGGGCAAGCGACCGCCGCCCCAAACTACGACCGGGCACGCTGCAGCAGGTTCTTGGTAGATGTCGGCTCCTGCACGATGAGGGCATCAACAGTTGCAGTGCAATCAGCGTGACCGGACTTCCGTGGCGCTCTGGCACGGATGGAGTCGATCATGAGAAAAGGCGAAGAGTCAGCCGCTGTCGGGGTCTTTCACCGCAGGCACGTCGAACGCTTGCAGAGCCCCGAACAGCGACCCCAATCGGAGGTTCCAAGCGCCGTGTCCTTCCGGCGCACGATCCGGCGGACGGAACTGCACAAGATGGTGCCGCTCTCCGGCACCACGATCTACGACATGGAGCGTCGAGGCGAGTTTCCGCGCCGGTTCAACCTGACCTCGCGCTGCGTGGTGTGGGATCTTGCAGAGGTCGAGGCCTGGATCGAGACACGCCGCCAGGTCTCGGACGCCGCGCAGATGAAGCGTGCGCCCTCCCCCGACGTGCGGCAGCGCAAGCGCCGTCCGGTCAAAGCAATGCTTGCGTCGTGATGACCTTCATCGACGGCGGCAGCAAGGTGGGCGTGTGGGACTTGCCTGCCACCCAGGCGTCGATCATGTCCGCCCACTCTTGCAGCATGTGCCGGCGCTGCTCGGCGTACTCGGCCTTGTTGTAGACCCCGCGCGACGAGCGGCCGTCTTCGTGGGCGAGGCACTTCTCGATCCAGTCACTGTTGAAGCCCAGTTCGTTCAGGATGGTCGAGCCGGTACGGCGCAGGTCATGCACGGTAAAGCCGTCCAAGGGCAGGCCTTTCTCCTTCGCTCGCGCGGCCACCAGCTGCGTCACGCGGTTAAGGGTCGCATTGGACATGCACTTGTCAGGCTCGTAACGCGAAGGCAGCACGTACCGGGAACCGCCAGCGCAAGTGCGCAGCGCGACCATGATGTCGAGCGCCTGCTGCGACAGATAGACGTTGTGCGCCTTGGAACCCTTCATGCGCTCCTTGGGGATGGTCCACAGCGCGTTCTCGAAGTCGATCTCGTTCCAAGTGGCATGGATCAGCTCACCCTTGCGCACGAGGGTAAGCAGGATGAGCCGGAGTGCCAGGCGGATGGTCGGGTACGACGCTACCATTTCCAATTGATGGTGCATCAGTCGGATTTCGACGGGCGACAAGGCGCGGTCTTTCGGCACGAAGGTCGCGATCGAGGACGGCCCGACGTCATCGGCCGGATTGGCGACCTTCTCGCCGTGCAGGATCGCAAACCCATAGATTTGCTTGACGATGTCTCCCAAATCATTAACGAGTTGCGCAAGCCCGCATGGTTAGAGGGATTGGCGTTGACTGACAACGGCCTTTACCGTCGCTTTTACCGCCAGAAGTGCCGCTCTTTCACCATTTGTCCCAGATTTTTCCCAAGAAACCGGCTCGAAAACTGAGGCGCTCCCCAGCGCGTGTCACGCGTAATTCGACACGGTTTGAGCGCAGGTGCATTCTGTAATGCAGCGTTTCGTCAAAGGAGCTGACGCGCCACGCTATGTTTTAACGATTACCGACCCAAGACCGGCAACTTGATACTCCCACTGCTCTTCGGCAAGGGGGAACTGCGTCGGCAAGATGCTCCCGGTCATGACGATCTGGCCTTTCTCGAGCGATTTGCCACGCTCAGCCAGTTCTTGCGCCAGCCACCGGACTGATTCCAGAGGATCTCCTAGCGCGTCCCGCACGAACGCTTCGCCGACAAGCGCTCCGTTGCGATAGAGCTTGCCCAGTCGCTCGCCCAACCCCTGGGCCAGCGGCGACATCTGCCCAAAAACAACACCCGCATTCCAGGCGTTGTCAGCGATCAGCGAGCCGGCATCGAGGAGCTGGTAGTCCGCATTTCTGTCGTCCACCAACTCGAACGCCGGCGCGACGGCATCCACGACCTCTGTTAACGCGCGAATGGTCAGCGGCTCACTACCCACCGTGACGTTGTCCCCGAGGCGCACCGCGATCTCGCACTCAATTCCGAGCCGGTCGAAATCCCGCAGGTCCAGCGAGCGCGGTGTCTGGTGTAACCTCCTATCGAGCACCGCCCCATACACAGGACTGTCGATGCCACACATCCGTTGCATCGCAACGGATGTCAGGCCGACCTTGTATCCCACCACCTGCCCCAGACCACGATCCAGGAGCCGATGGACATAGGCACCCTGGATCTCGTAGGCTTCCTCGACCGTCAGTGGTTTACCAGCGAGCAGCAGGTTTTGGAACGGCTGGCGGGCCAGGTGGGCGGCGTCGAGTTCTCGCGCGGCGATCGATGGCATCAAGGAATCGAAGTTCATTGCTAGGAAGGTCCTGAATAGGGGCGATCGACGGCTTCAAGGTATCGATGTTCATTACCGGATCAGAAGGTCCCGGGATAGAGGCCGCCGTCTAGAACGATGCTCTGGCCAGTCAGATACCCGGCCTGGGCACTGCATAGATAAGCGCACAGTTCACCGAATTCGCCGGGTTTGCCGAACCTGCGCGCCGGTACGCTGCCCGTCCTCTCGGCCATCACGATGTCCAAAGACGAGGATTGCCGGTCCGCCCAGGCCTGGAGCGTGGACGCCAGACGGTCGGTGAGAAAGTAGCCTGGGAGAACGCTGTTGACAGTGACACCGTCCGCCGCAACTTCACGAGCCAGCCCCGCCATGTATCCCGTCAACCCAAGCCTCGCACCAGTGGATAAGGCAAGCAGGGGCTGTGGATGCTTGATGCTGATGGAACTGATATTCACCACGCGGCCGAACTTGGCATCGATCATTGCAGGCAGCAGCGCGTTGGTGAGCGCAATCGCACTCAGCATGTTGCCTTCCAGCGCATCGAGCCAGGCTTGCCTTTTGAAGTCACGCGTGTTGCCCGTCGGCGGGCCGGCCGAGTTGTTCACCAGGATCACACAATTGGCGGCTCGATCCAGGATGATCTGCCGGCCGTGTTCGGCGGTCACGTCCGCGGCCACGATTTCAGGCCGCCGACCGATCTCTTGTTCCAACCGCTGGGCTGCAGCGGCAAGATCGGTTTCCCCGCGCGCAACCAAGATGACTTCCGCGCCCTCACGCATGAGGGCGTGAGCGCATGCGAACCCCAACCCCTTGCTGGCTCCGCAGACCAGTGCCCTGCGGCTCTTCAAACCCAGATCCATGATCAACCTCCCTGAACGGCGAGTCGAAATGCTTGGCCTAGTGACTCACTGTGCCTCGGGATCCGTCGGCTCCATGAAGTGCTTGCCATACCCACGGCGCCTGCCTTCTTTGAACGGCTTGGAACCGTGCGAGCGCATCCCTGTGGCGCAGGGCCAAGTCGATGGGGTCCAAGCCGAGCAACAAGGTTTCTCGCTGAGCGGGAGGTATCGCAAACTGCAACGATGTCGAGTCTGGAAACTGGACGGTGCAGGCCTCGAGATCAACCGAGATTTCAACGCCTGGATCGGCTTGAAGCGAGGCGAGCAGCATGTCGACCGCCGACTCCGGCAGACTGACAGGAAGCAATCCGTTCTTCAACGCGTTCTCGTAGAAGATGGATGCAAAGCTCGGAGCAATGATGCAGCGGAAGCCAAAATCCTGTAGTGCCCAGACCGCGTGTTCACGCGAACTGCCGCAGCCGAAGTTGGCGCCTGCGACCAAGATTCGGGCAGCAGCGAACGCGGGGAGATTGAGCGCGAAATCCGGGATTGAGACTCCGGACTCTTCATAGCGCCATCGCCTGAACAGCTTCTTGCCGAGTCCCTGCTTGGTCAGGATCAGCAGGTCCTGCACGGCGATGATGGCGTCGGTGTCTACGTTGGGCCGGGGCAGAGGTGCCGCCACGGCTGTCAAGCGCACAAATGGTTCCATCGCTCGGTCTCCTAGGCTTCGATGTCGGTGATTTCGCCGGCAATCGCGGCTGCCGCTGCCATGCCAGGGCTGGCCAGGTGGGTTCTCACCAACGGGCCCTGGCGGCCTTCGAAGTTCCGGTTGGAGGTGGAAACCGATCGCTGTTCCGGCAGCAACATGTCCTCGTTGACCGCGGCGCACATCGAGCATCCGGGTTGGCGCCATTCGAAGCCCGCTGCCAAGAAAATCTGATCCAGACCCAATTTCTCCGCCTCGTGCTTCACGCTCATTGAGCCGGGCACCACCATGGCGCGGACATGAGGCGCAACCTTGCGGCCCTGTGCAACCTCGGCCGCCGCAGCCAGATCCGAGAGGCGGCTGTTGGTGCAGGAACCGATGAAGACCGCATCGATCTTCTGGCCGAGCAAGGACGAACCCGGTTGCAGGCCCATGTAGTGGAGCGCCTTCTGCGCGGCATCACGGGCCAGCACCGAGTCGAAGCTCGAAGGATGGGGAATCTTCTCCCGCACGGCCATCACCTGGTCCGGGCTGGTTCCCCAGGTGATCTGAGGCGCGATGGCAGCGGCGTCGAAAGCGAACTCGGCATCGAAGCGCGCACCCTCGTCCGTCTTCAGGTCGCGCCACTGCTCGATCGCCTGGGACAGCATCTCGCCTGTGGGCCCGAACTCTCTGCCAGAGACATAGGCGAATGTCGTCTCGTCTGGCGCAATCATTGTCGTCCTGGCGCCCGCTTCGACGCCCATGTTGCAGACCGTGAACCGGCCCTCCATTGGCAGATGGCGGATGGCCTCGCCGCAGATTTCCACGGCGTACCCCGTTGCACCGGCAGCGCCGATCCGGCCGATGAGGTAGAGGACGAGGTCCTTGGCCGAGACGCCTGGTCGCAGTTGGTTGTCGAAGCGGATCTGCATGAGTTTCGGCCGCTTGACATTGAGCATTTGCGTGGCAAGCACCTGCTCTATGGCTGAGGTGCCGACACCCCAGGCCCAGGCGCCCAGTGCACCTACGGTGCCCGTGTGGCTGTCGCCGCACACCAAGGTCATGCCGGGCAGCGCAATACCGAGTTCAGGTGCGACCACGTGGACGATGCCTTGCCGGCGATCGTTCACGTCGAAATGGGTGAAGCCGAACTTCTCCGCATTCGACCGGAAGGCCCGGATCAGTTCGGTCCCACCGTTGACTGTTTCGTCGCCACGGTCTGCCCGGGTCGAAACTGTGTGGTCCGTGCTCCCGAAAGTCAGTTCGGGGTGGCGCAACGCCCGGCCGGCACGCGCAAGACCGTCGAACGCCTGCGGGCTCGTGACTTCGTAGAGGACAGTCCTGTCGATGTGGACGAACGACTCACCGTCCACGTCCTCGATCCAGTGGGCATCCCAGATCTTTTCAAAGAGCGTCCGGGGCTTGGCACCTGAGTTCATTGTGGAATCTTTCATCGGAGGGCCGCGCTGGTCATTGGATCGTGACGCCTGCGGACTTCACGAGTTGCCCCTGCTTGACGTAGTCCGCTTCGATGAAGGTCCTCGTGGCTGCGGGCGACATTGGGAAAGGCGAAACGTTGTCCGGCGCGTTCTGGTCGACGAAGTCCTTGGTCTGCACGGCCTTTGTGATCTCCCTGTTCAGGAGGGCAACGATGGCTGGTGGCATGTCCTTGGGGCCGATCACTGCATACCAGGCGGTCATGCTGAAGCCGGGAATGGATTCGCCCACCGTCGGAATGTTCGGCAGCGAGGGCTGGCGCTTTTCGCTGGTCACCGCTAGGACCTTGAGCTTGCCGGATTCCACGAGTCCCCTGATTGCGGAGTAGGCGAAGAAGCCAATGTCGACCGAGCCGCTCACTACCTCGGGCACCACGGGAGCTGCGCCTTTGAAGGGGATGTGCAGGAACTCGATGCCGGCCATGTCCTGCATGTAGCTTCCCACGAGGTGCAGGATCGTTCCGTTGCCCGAAGATCCCATGGTGAGCTTGTTGGGCGCCTGTTTTGCCATCTTCACGAGATCAGCAATGTTGTTGGCGGGGAAGTTGGCCCGGGTGGCGAGCACCATAGGCGTGGAGCCGACGCCGGCGATGGCAGTCACGTCTTTGATTGCATCGAACCGCAGCTTGGAATAGAGATGGGGGAACACCGTGTAGTTCGAACTGATGAAGGAGATCGTGTAGCCGTCGGCCGGCGCCTTGATCAGCGACTCGGTGCCGATGACGCCGCCTGCCCCTGGCAGGTTGTCGACCACCACCGGCTGCCCCAGATCGCGCGACATGCGCTCGGCAAGACGCCGCGCCACGATGTCTTGTCCGGACCCTGCCGATGCAGGCGAGATCATCCGGATCGGCTTCTGCGGGTAGCGCTCGTCCTGGGCGAGTACCGAGTGGCTCAGCAGAAAGGCGGCTGAGGCGAACAGGGCCAGGCGGGCAAAGTGGGGAATTGTCATGGCATGTCTCCTTATAGTGGTGTCAGAGCGGTACGAGAGGTAAATGGGCGAACCTGTCAGGGGGCGCGAACCTTGCCTGACTCCATGAACGACTGGACAGCCGAGGCATCGAAGCCCCATTCACGAAGAAAGCTTTTTGTCTGCGCACCGATCTGCTGCGGCTGCATGCGGACTTCAGGCATTTCGTCGCCAATGCGGATTGGCAAAGCAGGGAGCCTCGCCTTGACGGATCCGTAGCCGATGTCGAGCAGCGACCCGTTCGCGTTCAGGTGGGGGTCGTCGACCAGGTCCAGGGGCGTGCGCACGGGGGCTACTGGCACCGAGGCAGCAACGCAGGCGGACTCGACATCGCCGACCGCGCAGGTCCGCAGGCGGTCGGCGACCAGCGGAATCAGCCGTGCCCGGTCCATGACGCGTTGCTCGTTCGTCGACAGTCCTGCGTCGAGTGCAAGGACCTCGAGACCGAAGGCGCGACAGAAACGCTGCCACTGCGCATCGCTCGTGATGCCGACGAACACCTGCCCGTCTTTGCAATCGAACAGGTCGTACACGGCCCAAGCCTGCGCCCGCTCCGCCATTGGAACCACAGCCGTCTGGCCGATCTGGTGCATGGCGATGTGCTGGCCTACGAGGAAGGCCGTGGTCTCGTACAGCGCGCTGGAAACGAGCGTGCCTTGCCCCGAAGATTCTCGGGCCCTGAGGGCCGCCAGGATGCCGATCACCCCGAACATGCCCCCGCCCATGTCCACGACGGACGCGCCAGCGCGCAACGGGCGCCCGCGCGGCCCCGTCATGAAGGCTAGCCCGCCCATCATCTGAACGATCTCGTCGAGCGCCGGGCGGTTCTGATACGGACCGGGCAGGAACCCCTTGAGTGAACAGTACACCAGCCGTGGATTCAATACCTTGACGGCGTCATAACCGTAGCCCAGCCGATCCATCACGTCCGGCCCGAAGTTCTCGATCGCCACGTCAGCCCACCGGAAGGCGGCTTCCATGATCGGTCGGCATGCAGGGTCCTTCAGATCGATCGCTAGGCTTTCCTTGTTCCGGTTGAGGTAGCCGAAAAATCCCGAACCGAAGCCCTTGAGCTGGCGAGTCGGGTCGCCAGCCGGGCGTTCGATGCGGACCACTCTGGCGCCCAGGTCGGCCAGGATGAGGCCGCAGGTGGGCCCCATGACAGTGTGTCCAAAGTCGAGGACTTTCAGTCCGGCCAGTGGCTGGCTCGCAGCGTCTGAGCGGGCGTGGTTGCTTGAATTCATGAGGTTAGAACGGAATTGGAATTTGTTGCCAAAGCAAGCGAAGAGCCGCTCCGTGCAGCACCGCTGCGCCGGGTCCGCCACACACTTCCATACAGCCTTTCGCCGGGTAAAAGCATGGCGATTTGCGCACGAACAGCGAGGAGCGAGTCAACGTCTAGTCCCGTGGCGATCCCCATGCTTTCGAACATGTATGCCAGGTCCTCCGTTACGACGTTGCCACTCGCCCCTGGCGCGTGAGGACATCCTCCGAGACCACCGATGCAAGCATCGAAATGCGTGATCCCAGCCTGGAGCGCTGCCAGGCAGTTCGCCAATCCGAGCCCACGCGTGTCATGGAAATGGACCGCGTTCAGCCGTTCGCCAGCGACGTTCATGGTCGCCTCGAGGAGGCGGGAGACGCCCGCCGGGTTGGCGTGCCCAACCGTGTCTGCAAGGCTAACGCTGTCGGCACCTGCATCGAGTGCGCCCTGGACGAGGCGCACGACCTCGCGTGGGTCCACGAGCCCCTGGATCGTGCAACCAAAGGCAGTGCTGATGCCAACCTCCAGCCGGGTGCGCGCGCCAGCTGCATCGCGCGCAGCACGGATGTAGCCGATTTCGGCAACTACTTCGTCGGGTGTCCTTCGCATGTTGGCCAGGCTGTGCGCGTGGCTGGCCGAGAGTGGCAGCACCATGGCATCCGCTTCCTCCGCCATCGCGCGCTCAGCGCCGCGCAGATTCGGAACGAGCACATGCGTGGTCAGACCCGACAAGGTCTTCGCAAAAGACAGGACCTCGGCCGTGTCGGCCAGCTGAGGCATGGATCGAGGCGGCACGAACGCGCCGATTTCCATTTCTCTGAGGCCGGCCCCGTAGGCGCTGCGGACCCACGCCAACTTTTCGGCCGTTGCCACTGGCTGCCGAAGCATTTGCAGCCCATCGCGCAAGCTGACATCGCGAATGGTCACCTGGCCGGGAAGAAGGGCTGCGAGTGGGCTGTCTAATTTCATGAACTGCAGTTTAAAATTTCCCGCAGTGCAACAATCTGATGATTTGGAAGGAAAAATTTCCCGAATGGAAATTAACTATGCGCGACCTTGACCTCACCTCTCTTCGGCTCTTCATCTACGTTTGCGAAAGCGGCAGCCTTATCAAAGCTGGCGAGCGGGCGGCCATCGTCTCGTCTGCTATCAGTAAGCGCATCACGCAGCTTGAAGACCAACTGAGCACGCGGCTGATCATGCGCAAGGGCTATGGTGTGGTGCCGACAACGGCCGGCCTAACTCTGCTGGAACATGCGCGAACTGTCTGCGACAACGTCGCACGTATCGAGAAAGACATGCGCAACTTCGCCGCGGGCGCACAAGGGCAAGTGCGCCTGCTGGCTTCCGCGTCAGCCATTGCAGATCGCTTAGCGGCCGACGTGGTGAACTTCTTGGCGGTGCCGGCGCACGCGAAAATTCATATCGACATCGAAGAGCGGATGACTCCGGAGGTCGTGCGGGGCGTACAGCAGGGCCACGCCTCCCTCGGCATCTATTGGGACGCCATGACCAAAGGCGAGTTGCAGTCGCGGCCGTATTGCAAAGACCAGTTCTGCGTCGTTGTTCCGGCAGACCATCCTCTAGCGCCCCATCCCAAGGTTCGGTTCGAACAGACACTTGACTATCCTCACGCAGGTCTACCGGTCAACAGTGCCACACAGATGCTTATGCAGAAGCACGCAGCCCAACTCGGGCGCACGTTTGTTCAGCGAATCGCCGTCAGCACTTTCGAGACCGCGGTGCGTGTGGTACGCACCGGCGCCGCCATCTGCATCGCGCCACGAGAGATCGCCAGACCGCTGGCCAAAGCCTACCAGATCAAGCTCATCGACCTCGATGAACCCTGGGCACAGCGTCAATTTGTGATTTGTTATAAGAATCTGTTGGAGTTGACGCCGGCAGCGAGAGCCCTTGTGGACTACCTTGGAAGCTGCACCAGCATGGCAGCGACTGGTCAGCGAAGCTAGTGGCAAGTTTCGCGGGAATGCTTATCAAGCGACGGCCATAGACCACCTTTTGCACCCGTAGTGCCGCATACATGGTCCCTCTCCTATCTCAAGATGATGAGCGATAAGACGGGCCTGGGGAATCAAGGGGCTGTCTCAGGCCTTTCCTACTTGGCTTTCGCTGATGCGTCACTGATCTAACGTGAAGTACCGTTGGACCCGGATACCTCCAGGACCTCCAAAATGCTACTCGCCTTATCGCCCCCCACTCGTTCGCCACCGCCAACAAGATAAATCTGATTTCCGACCGTGGCAGCTCCAAGGCCGTGCCGAGGCGTCGGAAGTGGCGGTAGCGCCGACCATTTGTCGGTTTCAGGTTCGTATACCCAACCGTCACCGAAGACTTTTTGATCGGGTACCCACTGCTCTCCGCCGAAGGCGTACAGACGCCCCGCGTGCGCAGCAGCAGCGAGCCCACCCTGAGCCTGGGGCATCGACGCTTTGACTTTCCAACTGTTCGTGGCCGGATCGTAGACCTCAAGGGTCGGCACGTTGACTTGGCGGAGGCTACCGTCCGGTTGCTTCAGAGCTTGGCGTCCGCCCACCACATAGACCTTGCCTGCGATAACAGCCGCCGCGGCGCTATTACGGGCACTGGGCGCGTCCGCAATCCGGGTCCAACGACCAGTCACTGGGTCCAGCACGTCACTGCGAGTGGAATCGGCATAGTCATTGAAATGGGACGCGCCTGGCGTTCCGGCGGCGCGGCCGCCCATCGCATAGATCTTTCCGTCGACGGCCAATACCACCCCTTCGGCGCGAGCCTCAGGCGCCTTAGGGCCGGTGGACCATCGATCAGTCTGAGGGTCGTAGATGAATACGGACGTGTGGGCTCGCCAGAAAGGAAATCCGCCGGAGAATCCTCCGATGCCGTAGATCAGCCCATCGGTTTCGGCCAGGGCGATGTGATGCCGTGCCTCGGGAAGCGGCTTTAGTGCCTCCCAGCGTCCCGCCTGTACGTTGTACGCCTCGAAGTGCGCAGAGTAGCCGGTCGGCGGCGTGAGCACGCCACCGGCGACATAGATCTTGCCACCGGACGCGACTGGGTATAGCTCTTGGCGCTCAAGGGACGCGTTGGGGGCGCGGGACCAAGCAAACGCGGCAACCGGCTTCGCACCGGCCTGCGCGGACACGCCCGTGGAATTAGCTATGAGAACGGCTGCGACCGCTATCAGCGTAAATATCTTTAACATGAGAAACTCCCAAAATTAAGGGGTTTAGGCATAGAAGCAGATGCGCAGACCACTCTGGTTAAGTAAGCAACTTGCTTAGCGCGGCGGAGGATCAAGGAAGCGTCGACACCCTCTCCGGTCGGAAAAGTAGGGACTCGATCAGGTTTGCGCTCTTTCGCTATTTACCCTGCACTTGCTCGCTTGCTCGACGCCAATCTTCGATGTGGTAACTCAACACGATCTTGCTGTTCTGCACGGTGTGGATGTCGATCGTCATGATGTCGAATCCTCTCCCCGTCGCAGGCGATCCCATGAAGGTACCGATCGGGGTCCCACGCGCTCGACCGCGCACAACGAACCGGTTTCCAATCTGAAGCATCTCTTCAATCTTCCACGTCAGAGTAGGAGAGGTTGCACCCATCCGCTGAAGTTGAGCGATAAATTGATCTCTGGTTTTCACCGGACTTGCGTAGTCACCAATACTTTGCCAGTCCGGTGACAAGACTGCTTCCACGCGGGAGGCCAGATGGGGGCTGGCAGTACTGCTGAGAACTTGGCTATAGAGCGCCTCAACGATGTCCTTGTCCGCCGCTTGAGCTGAACTAAGCACCGCGACAGAGGCTGCGACTGCCATAGCGGCGATTGGCGTTTTCATGTCCGGATCCTTCTGTCTTGATCTTCGATTGAAAATTGGAGTCCGGGGTCAAGCAAAGCCGCCGTTGACCCGAACGACTTGAGAGTTCACCCATGCGCCGTCCTTCCCAAGCAGGAACGAGACTGCGTTGGCAATGTCGATCGGCTGCCCAAGTCGCTCGAGCGGCGATAGCTTCGCCAGCGCCGCGACTTGCTCCTCAGTTTTACCCCTCATGAACAGGTCAGTGGCCACTGGACCAGGAGCGACTGCGTTCACTGTGATGCCGCGCCCACGGAGTTCATTGGCGAGCACATGTACAAGCCCTTCGACCGCCGCTTTCGATGCGATATAGGGTCCATAGCCGGGGGTTGCCTTGGCAATGACGCTTGTAGACAGGGCAACGATGCGGCCGCCTTCACCGAGAACATCCGCCGCCTTAGCGAGCACAAGAAAGGTGCCTCGCACATTCGTGTTCATCATGCGATCGAGTGCCCCAAGGCTGGAGGTCTTCATTGGGGCAAGGTCCATAACGCCTGCGTTGCTGACCACGGCATCGACGCGTCCGTAGATCTCAACAGTGGTCGAGAACAGCTTGTCCACGTCTTCGGCCTTACCGACGTCACCTTGGATTGCCAGTGCTTTTCCGCCGGTCGCCTCGATCTCAGCAACCGTTTCGTTGGCTTTCGCCTGACCGCCGGCGTAGCCGACGGCGACGGCAAAGCCATCAGCCGCCAATCTCAGCGCAATCTCCCTGCCGATGCCCCTCGACGCGCCGGTAATAATGGCAACCTTGCTTGGCTTCGTGCTCATAAAATTTAATCCTTACTCGCGTTTAGTTTGGTCATGCGGTACGGTGCCGGTGGGGCGAGGTCCCGCAAACCCATCTGTTGGAGGAAGGCAACCTGCTTCTCGTGGTAAACAGCATCAATTTCCTCCGTTCCTTTTTGCTGTCCGTCGACCACGACACGAGAGGGACGCTGGCCCTGCGGCATGGCGACCACCTCGACTGCCGCAAGGCCGACCGCTGTCACGTCTAGAGCGCCACCGTTGGCGGCATCGATGGCGCTGAGCCGTTCCCCCAAAGTAGCGGCGCGGCCAGGCAGGTCTCCGTACTGCTGCTCGATCGCTGAATATTCGGGCTCGTTGGTATGGGCAAAGTGCTCCGTTCCCGTTGTGAAAGCGCCGGGGACCAAAGTGACGCTCTCGATGCCCGAGGGGCGCACCTCCATGCCCAGGACTTCGGCGAGCGCGTCTCCCGCGACCTTGCTTGCGATGTAAGGCCCCAGGAACGGCTCGTGCAAACGCGTGGTAGTGCTGCCTACATACATGAGCAAACCGCTGCCTTGCCGACGCATGGCTGGCAGTGCGGCTCGATTGACCCGCAGCCAAGAGATTGCATTCGTGTCGATGATCCGCGCGACCTGCTCAACAGAGAATGCCTCCGTGACGCCAGTCATCAGCATCCCAGCGTTGTTCACCACCACGTCTAAGCGGCCGTGCTCGGCCAGTATCTGGTTGACGGCGGCTTGGCATCCAACTTCGGACAGCACGTCCAATTCCAAGACTTCGAGTTGAAGACCTTCCCCTTCAGCCGACAGTAGCAAAGCGTCAGCGCGTTCGTGATTTTTTCCATGCACATCACGCATGCTTGCGAAGACATGGTGTCCTGCGCGTGCCAAAGACAGGGCGATCGCGCGGCCGATGCCGGACCCTGCCCCTGTCACCAGGACCACTTGTTTGACATGTGCCATTTTTCAGCCTTCAGAAATCAAGTGCTTACCCGGATAACCACCTTGCCGCGCGCGTGGCCAGTGGCCACTTTTTCCAGCGCAGAGCGTGCTTCGCTCAGTGGGAAAATAGAGTCGGTGATGATCTGCAAATGCCCTGCCTGGAAGAGGCGAGTCGCTTGCATGAGGAACGGCGTCGCGCTTGCGAAAAACACGAACTCGCCCAAGTGTCCGTTCGCCGGTTTGATACCAAACTCCACGAGTGTCACGATGCGGCCGCCCGCCCGCAAGACGGCCCAAGAACTCGTCAGCGTGTCGCCGCCGACGGTGTCCAGCACAAGATCGACGTCGCGTGTTTTCGCGAAGTCCTGCGTCCGGTAGTCGATGACCTCATCCGCACCGAGGCTCGTAACTAGATCAATGTTCTGCCGCGACGCCGTGGCAATCACATAAGCTCCCGCCTTGTGGGCCAATTGAACGGCCATGCTGCCAACGCCCCCCGCCGCGGCGTGGATCAGCACTCGCTGCCCGGGCTTCAATTGGCCGACGTCGAACAGTGCTTGCTGAGCCGTGCCAAAAGCCGTTGGGATGGCAGCCGCTTGTTCGGCGCTCATTTCCGCCGGGATGAGGGAGAGGTCATCGGCGGCAATTACCAAGGTTTGCGCAAAGGCACCACCCGCACTGGGCGCAGTGCGTCCCAACACGCGGTCGCCGGGCTTCAGGCTGGTCACCTGAGCGCCGACCGACTCGATCACGCCGCTGAAGTCGGTTCCTGGCACATAGGGAAGCTCAACCGGGAAGACTTGCTGCATGTAGCCGGCGACCATCTTCAGGTCGAGCGGGTTGACGCCCGCTGCCTCAACATGAACCGTAACGTCGGCGGGACCAGGGGCTCGTAGACCACGTTCACCGATCGCGAGGACATCGGGCGTACCAAAGGTGCTAATGAAGGCTGTTTTCATCAAGATATCTCCATGGATTCAGGCTTGAGGCGGAAACTGGCCGAGTTGGAGGAAAAGGCCGAACCAATCCTCCATGTGCCAGGTCGTAGTGAGGCGTTCGCCATCGAGCGTGTGAAACTCGTGGAGACGGAAGCTCACCTTCTTTCCAGTGGGCGGAATTCCGAAGATCTCGCCGAGATGGGTCCCGCTAATTTCGGCACGCACGCCGACCCTGCCGGGCTCTTGGATCATGTCGTGCACGATGATCTGAACGTCCGGAAATGCTTGTGCGACGCTTCGAATGATGGGCTTAACGCCTTCCGGTCCAGCGCCCTGCCCGGGAGCCAGGGGAATGTCGTCCCACGTTGGAGCGAGGACTTGATCGACGAGATCTGGATTCTTGTCGCTGAAGGCGCGATAAAAGGTCTCCACCGCTTGGCGCTCAACGCGAAGTCGTTCGGCCATATCAGTCAAGGTGGTCATTGCTCATACCTTTCGGTTGTTGTCAGTGTTCCGAGTTTGCGCAGTGCAGTTCAATTCGTCCAACAAATCTTCTGTATAAAGTATTATTTGTCCTATGGATTTTCACGGAATTGATCTGAATCTGTTGGTGGCCTTTGACGCACTGATGAAAGAGCGGAACGTGACACGCGCCGCTACCCAAGTTGGCGTGAGTCAGCCAGCAATGAGTGCAGCGCTCTCCAGAATGCGCAAGCTCTTTGGTGACACGCTGTTCTTGCGCAGCGCAGAAGGACTGTTACCGACAGCGCGCGCACGGGATCTGTCCGAACCGATTGCACAAGCATTGCGACAGATCGAATCTGCCCTAGTCAACAGACCGCAATTCGTGCCGGAGCGTGCTTCACTGGCTTTCAAGCTGGGGCTATCTGACTATCCGGCGTTCGTATTGCTACCTTCACTGCTACAAGCCATCGCGCGGAAAGCACCAAACGTTTCATTGAATGTGCATGCATTCAACGATAGGGACCATGCCGTCGATTTATTGGACGCAGGTGTCATCGATGCGGCCATCGGTGTACCGCCTACTCACGCCGACGGGCGAATAATGACGCAGCCTCTGCTGCAAGATGAGTTCGTCACCATCGTGGCCAAGGACCACCCTGCGGCTAGACGCGGTATGACCATGAAGAACTACTTGGAGTTGCCGCACGTCCTGGTGTCTCCAGAAGGCGAGCTGTACGGGATCGTGGACCAGGCACTTGCCCAACAGGGCAAAAAGCGCAGGTTGGCGTTGACGTTGCCGCAGATGTTTGCGGTTCCGCCTATCGTTGCTCAGACGGGCATGACGGCTACGGTGATGAAGCGAGTCGCTCTCCATTCGCCAGTCGGCCGTCGATTGGTGCTATTTCCGCCGCCCTTGCCATTGCCCAATGTTGTATTCAACCTTATTTGGCATCGACGAAGTGAGACACATCCCGCCCAGCAATGGATCAGAGGACTTATTGCAGATCACGCCGCATCGCTCTAAAACAAGGCTAGGTATGCCGCCGAATTGCGAGCGTCCGCTGAACCCACCTTGACTTCCCCTGAGGTCCTAAGCTCATGCCTCTTCGGCTAGAACAGTCGTTTCAGAATCAATGGTTCACCGGAGAATACGCGCTCCACCCGGCGGCGCATCGCGTTGACACGCTCGAACGACGTAGCTCAAGACATCGTGGGCTCATATCGCCCCGGTGTGACCCCGAAGACCCGGCGAAACAAGGCAATGAAGGCACTTACGTTGTCGTAGCCCAGGTCCAGCGCGATCGCAGTGACCGACCTGCCGGCCGCCAGCATTTCCAGCGCCCGCAGCAGGCGCACGCGCTGGCGCCATCCGGTGAAGCTGAACCCGGTCTCGGCGACAAAGCGGCGGCTCAGCGTGCGAGGCGCAATCCCGGCCCAATGTGCCCATTCGTCCAGGCTGCGGCCGTCGTCGGGTTGAATCGACAGCGCCTGCGCAATCCTGAGCAGGCGCGCGTCCTTCGGCATGGGCAGTCCCAGCGCCACTCGGGGCCGGGTCCCGATTTCGTCCAAGATGACGCCCGCCAGCCGCGCCTGTGCTGCGTTGAGCGCGGTGCACGGCCATGAAGCGGCCCGCGCGACAGCTTCACGCAAGAGCCCCGAAACGACCAGTACGCAAGGCTCGGCTGGTAATGCGTCACATGCCGATGCATTGACGTACAGACTCCAGCCGGAGAACGGCCCGTGAGACCGCAGCCCATGCGGCACATCGGGCGGGATCCAGACCGCATGAGTAGCAGGTACCACCCAGCGGCTGTGGCCTGCATCGACCGACAGCAGCCCTACGGCGGCTCCAAACAATTGGCCCCGTGCATGGCGGTGCCGGCGCGTGGCCCGCACGGCGCCGCTGTGCGCCGTCGCGGCGAGCACGGCCGCTCCATCTGCAGCGGACGCCAGACCGGGAGGAATCAATGGACTAACCATGTGTGGCGTAGATGAGTTATTGAATGACGTTTATACCGTACACACGCTTCCAAAGCCTTCCTAAACTATGAAGAACTCAGGAGAACATCATGCAAGCCACCACCATCCACGCCGCGCTCGACGAACTGCTCAACCGACAGGAACTGCCACTGGACGAGATACTGGATCGACATTTCAGCCCTGATTACCGGCAGCGTACGAACGGGCAATGGGACGACCGCCAAGGGTTTGCCCAACATGCGCGCAAACTGCGAGAGGTGGTGGCATCGGCCCGTATCGAGGTGCTTGACGAATTGCGTGATGGCAACCGTTATGCGGACCGCCACCATGTGCACATCACCAAACGCGACGGTGCGAAAATCACGCAGGAGGTGTATCTGTTCGCGGAACTGGATACCGAAGGGCGCTTCCGGCGCGTCGAAGAAACCACACTGATGATCGAAGGGGCAGAGTCCGACCGCGAGCTGGGCAACATGAAATGAGCGTGGTCGCGTGCGACTGACGTTTTCACAAGGCCGCGGGATCCAAGTTTTGGCTTGAGCACGGAGCTCAGCAACCAGGCCCGGGGAGGCCTATCTCGGCGTTGCCGTCTGTGTCCTGGACACTTGCGTAGCGGCTACTCCCTCGGCCGAGACAGTGTGTTTGATCGTCAATGGTACCCAGACCAGATTAAACGGGTTAGCGAAAGCCAGCGACTCGACCCTGGTAATGGCATCCGCATGGGCAAGGAGCGAGTGCGCAAGCTCATGCAGTTGCACGGCATCCGGGCCAAGGGAAAGCGCCGCCAGTATGCCAGCGAGGACTTCCGTGCAGTACTGGGGGAGTACGGCATTACGGCCTCGATGAGCCGCAGGGGCAACTGCTGGGACAACGCATGCAGCGAGACGCTGTTTGGGTCGCTGAAGGTGGAGCGGCTGCACGGCCAACGCTTCGTGACGCGACGCCAGGCGAAGGACGAGGTGCTCGACTGGATACTCTGGTACAACCGCAGTAGGCTGCACTCGACGCTGGCGTACGTCAGCCCGATGCGGTTCGAGAAAGACTGGCATGCGGCTCAGGCCAAGCAAGCCAATTCGTAGCTCAGTTATGGGGTACGGAATCCAGGGGCAAGGTCACTTCACTCCGAAAGCAGCGATCCATGCGATTCAAGTTGCGGCACATGGAGGTCTTCCGTGCCGTCATGGTGTCCGGTTCGATCAATGGCGCGGCCAAGGTTCTGCACACTTCGCAGCCCGGCCTCAGCAAGGCGCTGGCGCATCTAGAGCACGGCCTGGGCCTGGCCTTGTTCAAGAGAACCAGTTCGGCGCTCATTCCCACGAAGGAGGCGCACATCCTGTTTTCGGAGATCAGCAAGCTCTACGACGCCGCCGTGCAGATCGACGACCTGGTGGAGCAACTGAAGACCGGGCAGATGGGGCAGTTGTCGGTGGCGACCAGCCCCAGCTTCGCGCTGACCTTGCTGCCTCAGGCCATCAAGCTCTTCAAGGCCCGACGGCCCGAGGGCGAAGTGCTGTGCCGCTCGATTACCGTCGCCGATGCCGGCAACGAAATCCTCGGCAAGCGCTCGGAGTTAGTCATCTCCACGCTGCCGATCATCCATCCGCATCTGACCTGCGAAGAGCTGTTCATCTCGAAGGTGGTCTGCCTCGTGCACCGAAGCCACCCGCTGGCCACCACGCCTACCGTCGAACTGAACCAGATCGCCGAATATCCCGTCATTTCCTACGACCGGGAATCGGTCTTCGGCAAACTGCTGCGGGAGGCCTTCGAGAAAGTGCAAGTACAGGTCCGTTCGACGGTCAGCGTCATGCGTACGGAGCAGGCCTGCGCGCTCGTCCAGGCCGGCGTGGGAATCTCCTTCGCCTCCAATTTCAGCGTCGGTCCCGGCCTCTGGACGAATGTGATCGCCAAACCGATCTCGCCTTCGATCGACCTTCCGGTCACTGCCATCCATTCGTCATTCGAGAAGCTCTCGGTTCAGGCCGCGGAGTTCCTTGAGACTTTGAAGGTGGCGGCCTCAAAGATCTGAGCCCTTGCAGTCGCCGCTAGACGCTGGCCGCTGAACTGATTTCCGTCAGGTATTTGAGAAGCACCGAGTTGTCGAGATCCGCATAGCCGTTCTCGGCGCAGGCTTCGAACATCCTGGCTGCCGTTTCCGTGACAGGGACCGAAGCGCCCTGCGACTTGGCGGCCTCGCAGGCAAGCAGCATGTCCTTGAGCATCAGCTTGGTCGCGAAACCTCCGCGGTAGCCGTGCGAACTCGGCGCGTTCTCCAGAATCCCGGGGTAGGGGCACAGCACGTTCAGCGCGAACGACTGCGCGCTTCCCTGAGAAGCCACTTCGAAGAAGGTCTTCGCGTCGATGCCCAGTTTTTCCGCCAGCAGGAAGGCTTCGCAGATCGCGGTCTTGATGACGCCGGCCGCCATGTTGTTGCAGATCTTGATCGCCTGCCCGCTGCCGGCCGCGCCGGCGTAGACGCACTTGCTGCCCATCTTCAGCAGCACGGGCTCGATCAGCGCGACAGCATCGGGGTCGCCACCCGCAATGAACACCAAGGTTCCCTTGACTGCGGCCGGCGATGCTCCGGTCACCGGAACATCGAGAAAGCGCAAGCCCCGGCGGGCGGCGTGCGCGTGGAGTTGCTTCACCGCGGGAATGCCCAGCGTCGAGCAGTCCACCAGGATCTGGTCGGCATGGGCGCTTTCGAAGATGCCGCGCGGCCCTTCATAGACATCGAAGGCATGCTTGGCCGCCGGCAACATGGTGAACACCAGCTCCGCTCCGGCCACTGCATCTGCGACCGAATCCGCAGGTGTGCCGCCGCCACCCGCGAAAGCCTGGATGGCGCTGCGGGATACGTCGTAGCCTGTGACCGGATAGCCTGCGCGCAAGAGATGCCCGGCCATGGGCTGCCCCATGACACCCAAACCGATGAAGGCGATGCGCTTCACGCAGTGGCACTCACGGGTTGCACCAGCCCCAACTCGGTCAAGGTCGCCTCCGCGTTGCGGAACGCGTCAACGCCTGCGGGAACTCCACAGTAGACGGTGGCCTGCAGCAGAACTTCCTTGATCTCGTCCACCGAACAGCCGTTGTTCAGGGCGCCGATCACGTGCATCTTCAACTCCGTGGTCTTGCCGAGTGCTGTGAGCATGCCCAGCAGGATCAGGCTGCGGGTCTTGGCCGGCAAGCCGGGGCGCGTCCAGATCGCGCCGAAGCAGTACTCCTCGGTCAGCGCGCGCAGATCCGCGTTGAATGAGCTGAGCGCCTTTTCACGCTTTTCGAAATAGGCTTTACCCAGCACGCGCTGGATGACATCGAGCCCACTCTTGCGCAAGGTATTCATGTGTTGGTTCTCCGGTTTTGGATGCGTTGCATTCGATGCTAGAACAAAGACGTTCCTCGGGCGGTATGAAGAAAGATCTCTCCCTATAACCAAGCACGATGCATCTGGGCCACGATCGGGAAAACACCTAAGCCTGCCGGTTATACGGCACATGAATTTGCCATACCGGTGAGTGCGGAGCCTGCCGTAATCTTCTCGACATCCGAGAACGACATGCAGCTCTACCACTACTATCGCTCCTCCGCCTCCTATCGGGTGCGCATCGCATTGGCCCTCAAGGGCCTCGCATGGGAATCCATGCCGGTCCACCTCGGCAACGGAGAGCATCGCGGCGCCAGCTATGCGGCGCTATCGCCCTCGCAGACGGTGCCGTTGCTGGTCGATGGGCCGCACCACCTCTCCCAGTCTCTGGCCATCATCGAGTACCTGGACGAGCTGCACCGCTACCCGCCGCTTCTGCCGAACGATCCCGCGGCCCGCGCCTTCGTGCGCGAACTCGCGCTCGACATCGCGTGCGAGATCCATCCGCTCAACAACACACGCGTCATCACCTACCTGGGCACGCTCGGCCTGTCCAGCGAAAGCCGGGACACGTGGTATCGCCATTGGACCGAAAACGGCCTGCAAGTCGTCGAGCACAAGCTGCGCCGCGACACAAGGGACAGCAGATTCTGTTTCGGCGACTCGCCCACGCTCGCGGATTGCCTCCTGGTGCCGCAGATCTTCAATGCGAAGCGCATGAACTGCGACGTCGCTCCGTTCACTAAGGTGCGCGGAGTGTTCGACGCCTGCATGGAATTGCCGGCCTTCGCAAAGACACAGCCTTCCGCATTCGATCCTGCATCGCTTGCACAGACCCCTTCCACTTCGAAAACCTGAATCAACAACCGAAATGACATCCCACAAGACTTGGCTCATCACGGGTGCATCTTCCGGCTTCGGCCGCTCGATGACTGAAAAGCTCCTGGCCCGCGGCGACACGGTGGTCGCGACCGTGCGCAAAATGAAATCGCTGGACGATCTGGCCCAGAAGTACGGCGACCACCTCTCCGTCGAATACCTGGATGTCAGCGACCTGGCCGCGATCAAGACTGTGATTGACCGCACTTTCAAGGTCAAGGGCCGAATCGACGTCGTGGTCAGCAATGCCGGCTATGGCTTGTTCGGTGCAGCCGAGGAGTTCAGCGACGAGCAGATCCGCAAGCAGCTGGAAACCAACGTGCTCGGGTCCATCCAGGTGATCCGCGCGTCGATGCCGCATCTGCGCGCCCAGGGTGGCGGCCGCATCCTACAGGTGTCGTCCGAGGGCGGGCAGATCGCCTATCCGACCTTCAGCCTGTACCACGCGACCAAGTGGGCGATCGAAGGCTTCGTCGAGTCAGTCGCGCAGGAAGTCGCGCCCTTCCAGGTCACGTTCACACTCGTCGAGCCGGGCCCGACCAAGACCGGGTTCCGCGAAGGCCTGGTGCAGCCCTTGCAGACCTTGCCGGTCTACGACGCGACTCCGGTGGGCGCGATGCGGCGCACCTTCGCCGAGGGCGGATTCGCGCGCCCGGGCGATGTCGACAAGATGGTTGATGCCATGATCGCCTGCGCCGCGGAGACACCGGCGCCGAAGCGTCTAGTGCTCGGCAGCGGCCCCTACAACCGAATCCGGGCGGCGCTGCAAGAGCGCCTGGCCGCGCTGGAAGCGCAACGCGGCATCGCGGAGTCGACCGACATCGACGCCGTGAAGGCGGCCTGAACGCCGAGCGGAAAGACCTCGACCCACCATGCGCGTCGATCTCGCCGACAAGCTTGCTCTGGTCACCGGCGGTGCCGGTGGCATAGGCTCAGCAACTGCACGCTTGCTGGTCGAAGCCGGGGCTCGGGTGGTCGCCATGGATCGGCTCGAACGCATGCCGGCCTCGCTCGCGAATTTGCCTCTCGAATACCGCCAGCTCGACGTGACCGACGAGCTGGCCTGGGCTGAGCTGGTGATGGCGGTCGACGCCGAGCATGGACGCATCGACATGCTGGTCAATGCTGCCGGCATCGAGGGTGATCAAGGCCGCAACACCATCGCCAGCACCACGCTCGAGGACTGGCGGCGGGTGCATGCGATCAACCTGGACGGCACCTTCCTCGGCTGCCGGTCGGTCATGCCGGTCATGGAGCGCGCCGGCCACGGCGCCATCGTGAACGTGTCCTCGGTCGCTTCCTATTTCCCGATGCCGTTCAACTGTGCCTATGGCTCGAGCAAGGCCGCGGTCCAGCATCTCACCCGTTCGGTGGCCGCCTGGGGCAGCCGCAACGGCCACCGGATCCGCTGCAACTCGGTCCATCCGGGCCTTGTGCGGACCGACATGCTGCGCAGCATCGCTGCGGCCGGTGCGCTGCGCGATGGCCTTTCCGCCGACGCCGCGATCGACCAGCATGCGCGCAGCGCAATTCCACTCGGCCGCGCAGCCGAGCCCGAAGACGTGGCGCGGCAGATCCTCTATCTCTCGTCGGACCTGGCAGGCCAGGTGACCGGCGCGGACTTTCGCATCGATGGTGGATGGACGCTCGCTGCCGGGGGCTGGCAGCGGCGCCTGGCCCTCCTGGACGGGCCGCCGTCCACTTCCTGAAACCGCATCCGTTTTCCCCACACCAAACACTGGAGACAGACATGAAGAAGGTTCTCTATGCAGCCATCACGGCGGCCCTGCTGATCGTTCCCCCGGCCTTTGCGGCCGACACCACCGGCGTCACCGCCACCGAAGTGAAGATCGGTGCGACCTTCCCGTTCAGCGGCCCCGCCTCGGGCTGGTCGGGCTCGGGCAAGGGCATCATGGCCTACGTCAACTACCTCAATGACAAGGGCGGAATCAACGGCCGCAAGATCAGCTTCATCGCGTTGGACGATGCGTACAGCCCGCCCAAGACCGTGGAGCAGACGAGGAGGCTGGTCGACAACGATGGCGTCTCGTTCATCTTCGGCACCCTCGGCACCCCGACGAACACGGCAACCGCCAAGTACCTCGCCTCCAAGAAGGTGCCGCAGGTCTTCATCCTGACCGGGGCCTCGAAGTTCACCAACGTGCCCGAATACCCCGTCACCACCACGGGCGTGCCCAGCTACGAAACCGAGGGACGAATCTTCGCGCGCCACATCAGCGACACCATGCCGAATGCCAAGGTGGCGCTGCTCTACCAGAACGACGACCTCGGCAAGGACTACCTGAACGCCTTCAAGGTGCATTTCGGAGATGACTTCGCCAGGAAGGTCTCCGTGGCTTCCTATGAAGTCGCCGATCCCACCATCGATTCGCAGATCGTCAACCTGAAGGGCTCCGGCGCCGAAGTGCTCTTCCTCGCGGCCGCGCCGAAGTTCGCCGCGCAAGCCATCCGCAAGAGCCACGAAATCGGGTTCAAGCCGACGATCATGCTGAGCCAGGTCGCCAGCTCGATCGGCGCGACGCTCACCCCCGCAGGCCTGGACATTTCCAAGGGCGTGATGTCGTCCTCGCGCGTGAAGGACGTGACGGATCCGAAGTACAAGGACGATGCGGCCGTCAAGTGGTACCGCGAGTTCATGGCCAAGTACGCGCCCGGGGTCGACATTTCCGACGCGGAATGGACCTACGGCGTGAACCACGGCATGCTGCTCGAGTACCTGCTCCGGCAGTGCGGCAACGACCTCTCGCGCGAGAACGTCCTGAAGCAGTCGAAGAACCTCAAGGACGTGTCCCTGCCCCTGCTCGCGCCGGGCATCAAGCTCAGCACCAGCGAAACGAACAACCAGGCCTTCACGCAGCTGCAGCTCCAGCGCTTCAACGGCACGAGCTGGGAAACCTTCGGTGCTCCCGTGGGCGTGGTGCAGGAAGCGAAGGCGAAGAAATGACGAACCAGGCGCTGAACGTGCGACTGGTCCACCTGTACGAACAGATGCTGCTTATCCGCCGGATGGAGGAGCGCCTCAGCCAGGACAAGGCCGCCGGCCACCTGCCCGGCGCCGCGCACCTCTACATCGGGCAGGAGGCGGTGGCGGTGGGAATTTGCGACCATCTTCGGGACACGGACTACATCACCAGCACCCATCGGGGCCACGGCCACTTTCTGGCGCGCGGCGGCGATCCGCGCGCGATGATGGCCGAGATCTGGGGCAAAGGCACCGGCATCTGCAAAGGCATGGGCGGCTCGATGCACGTGGCGGACGTGTCCAAGGGGATCCTGGGCGCGAACGGCATCGTCGGTGGCGGATTCGCCATCGCGGCCGGCGCGGCATTCGGTGCGCGGCTGGACGGAAAGAGCGGCGTTTCGGTCTGCTTCTTCGGCGACGGTGCGGCCAACCAGGGCGTGTTCTCCGAGTCGATGAACATGGCCGCCATCTGGCGCCTGCCTGCAATCTTCGTCTGCGAGAACAATCTCTACTCGGAGTTCACGCCCTCCCACGAGATCACGGCCGGCCGCCTGCAGGATCGTGCCAGGGCTTATGGCATTCCGGTCGAGGTGGTCGATGGCAACGATGTCGGCCAGGTCTGGGAGGCGGGTGCCCGCGCGGTCGAGCGTGCGCGCGACGACGGCGGGCCGACCTACCTCGAGGCAATGACCTACCGAATCCACGGCCATGCCGAAGCGGAGAGCAATCTGCTGGGCAAGGGCCGGTACCGCGAAGACGCCGAGATCGAGAGCTGGCGCGCGCGCTGCCCGATCCAGAAGCTGAAAGCCGAGCTGCTGGCCGCCGGCGCGGTCTCCGTCGCCCGGATCGAAGGCATCGAAACCCGCATCGCCGCCCTCGTCGACGACGCGGCGCACTTCGCCGAAACCAGCGCCGAGGCGGATGCCGAGCTGAGCTTCGACATCATGTTTTCCGACCAAACCGCGTAGGACGCCGCATGGCAAGAAAACGATACATCCAGGCGATCAACGAAGCGCTGGTCGAGGAAATGGCTCGCGATCCGAAGGTGATCCTCTTCGGCGAGGACGTCGAGCTGAGCCTGTTCGGCGACACGCGCGGACTGCTGGCCCAGTTCGGGCGCGACCGGATCCGCAACACGCCGATCTGCGAGGCAACTCTCACGGGCATGGCCGTAGGCGCGGCATCGGCCGGCTACCGCGTCGTCCTGCACATGATGTTCTCGAACTTCATCTATACCGGCTTCGATGCGATCGCCAACCAGATGGCCAAGCTGCGCCTGATGACCGGCGGGCAGATGAAGCTCCCCATCACGGTCATCGCCGGCTACGGCGGCGGCACCTCGAGCGCCGCGCAGCACGCCGACACGCCCTATCCGCTGCTGATGAACCTCGGGGGCCTGAACGTCATCACCCCCTCGAACGCGGCCGATGCCAAGGGCTTGCTGAAGACTTCCATCCGCGGCGACAACCCGACCTTCTTCCTGGAAGCGCGGGCCCGCGGCGGCGAAATGTCTGAGGTGCCGGATGCCTGCGAACCTCTCGCGTTCGGGCAAGCGCGCCGGGTCCGGCAAGGCGATCACGCGACGGTGGTCGCCATCGGCACCATGATGAAGCACGCGCTCGAAGCGGCGGCCCGTCTGCAGGAACAAGGCATCCAGGTCGACCTGATCGATCCCCGTACCTTGGTACCGTTAGACGAGCGTTCGATCGTCGAGTCCGTCATGCGTACCGGCCGCCTCGTCGTGGTGGACGAAGCGCGCGACCGCTGCAGCGCGGCGAGCCAGATCGCCGCCGTGGTGGCGGACAGCGCGTTTCCGGCCCTGAAGGCCCCGATCAAACGCGTCACGGTCCCGAACGTCGCGCTTCCCTATGCGCCCAATGCGGAGCGGCGCCTGTTGCCCGACGCCGACAAGATCGTGGCCGCCGTGATGCAAACCTTGAAGCAAGCATGAAGATCAATCTGAAGCTGGCCCGTGCGGGCATGAACATGGAAGAAGCCGTCATCGCGAAATGGCATCGCAAGCCGGGCGAGGCCTTCAAGAAGGGGGAGGTCCTCTACGAAGTGGAGAACGAGAAGTCGGTGGAGGAGGTGGAGGCCACGGCCGACGGCGTGCTGCTCGAAGTGCTCGTGCCCGAGGGCGGCGAGGCAAAGGTCGGCCAGTTGCTCTGCTCGGTTGACATTCCGAAGCTATGAGCACTCTGAAAGTGATGGCGACCGCGCACACCGGCATCACGGTGTCCGACCTCGACCGCTCGCTGACTTTCTACCGCGATGTTCTGGGCTTTGAGGCCAGCGCGCCGCTAGAGTGCAGCGGCGAAATCTACGGCCTCATCACCGGCGTTCCCAGCGCGGCGATGAGAATCGCCTACGTCCATGCACCGGGCCACACGCTGGAACTGCTTCAGTACACCAGCCCCGAGGACAGGCAACCGGCCCGGAGCCGGCCTTGCGATCCGGGGGCCATGCACATGGCCTTTCGAGTCAAGGACATCGAGCGGCTCGTCCGCACCATCGAAGCCGCTGGGGTCCAAGCCGTCTGCCCGTTCGTTCCCGCGTTCCCCGAAGGCCACCGCTCGCACGGCCTGAAGGCGGTCTACACGAGGGATCCGGACGGTGTGGTCCTCGAGTTCACCGAAGACAGCCGCATCGATGACTGACACGCAGCACACCCTGGTCTCGGTCCGAAATCTCAGCGTCGTCTTCGGAGGTGTCCGTGCGCTCGACGGCGTGTCGTTCGACATCCGGGAAGGCCAGATTCTCGGACTGATCGGCCCGAACGGCGCCGGCAAGACCACGCTGTTCAACTGCCTGAGCCGTCTCTACCACCCGCGCGAGGGGGATATCACGGTCCAGGGCGAGAGCATCCTCGGGCGGCCACCGCACCGGATCGCGGAGATTGGGATCGGACGCACGTTTCAGAACGTCGCCCTCTTTCCTACCCTCTCGGTGCTGGACAACATCCGCGTCGGCACCCATTCGGTGGGTGCCGGCCACCTCTTCGGCGATGTCTTGAATCTCGGGGGGGCGCGCCGCCGGCAGCAGGAACTCGACGTGCAAGTCCATGAGATTGCCGCCTTCCTCGATCTCGGCGACTGCCTCGAACTCGCCGCCGGCGGCCTGCCCTTCGGCACGCAAAAGCGCGTCGAGCTCGCGCGTGCGTTGGCGGCACGCCCGAAGCTGCTGCTTCTGGACGAGCCCGCCGGCGGTCTCAACCACGAGGAAGTCGCCGCCCTGGGGGCCTTGATCCGCCGCGTCCGCGACGAACTGCGGGTGACGGTGCTGCTGGTCGAACACCACATGGGCCTCGTGATGTCGACGGCCGACCATGTCGTCACCCTGAACTTCGGCCGCAAGCTGGCCGAGGGCACGCCAGGCGAAATCCAGTCCGACCCGGCGGTCATCGACGCCTATCTGGGAACAGGCAACGCATGAGTCATCTTCTCGAAGTCAGGCAGCTCATTGCCTCCTACGGCCGTGTTCAGGCCCTCTACGGGATCAACTTCTCACTGGACCATGGCAGCGTGACGACACTGCTCGGCGCCAACGGTGCCGGAAAGACCACTGCGCTACGGGCGATCTGCGGCATGCTGCGCGCCAGCGGCGAGATCGTGTTCGATGGAAAACCGATCGCCGGACAAGCGACGGAAACCTTAGCGCGGCTGGGCATCGCGCACGTGCCGCAGGGCCGGGGAACCTTCATCACGATGACGGTGGAGGAGAACCTGCAACTCGGCGCGGTCTCGCGCCGCTCCCGCGCCGAGATCGCTGCCGACATCGATCGCATGTACACGCATTTTCCGGTGCTCAAACGCCGGTGCCGGCAACAGGCAGGCACGCTGTCGGGCGGCGAACAGCAGATGCTGGCGGTCGCACGGGCGTTGATGCTGCGGCCCAAGCTCATGCTGCTGGATGAACCCTCGTTCGGACTGGCGCCGCTGATCGTGCGCGAGCTCTTCGCCATCCTGGGCGACGTCAACCGCACGCAGAAGGTCAGCATCCTGCTGGTCGAGCAGAACGCACGGCTCGCGCTCGAACTCGCGGACCAGGCCTACGTCATCGAGACCGGCCGGATCGTCATGTCCGGCCCTTCGAAGGAAGTGGCCGGCAGCGAAGAGGTTCGCCGCTCCTACCTTGGCCATCAGGAATAGACATGGACGCTTTCATTAGTCAGCTTACCGCCGGCATCGCGACCGGTGCCATCTACGCATGCATGGCGCTTGCCGTCGTCATGATCTTCCAGGCGATCGACCACCTGAACTTCGCGCAAGGCGAAATGGCCACGCTCTCGGTCTTCGTTTCTTGGCAGCTTCTCCAATGGGGCGTTCCGTACTGGGCTTCGTTCGTACTGACCGTCGCCCTCTCCTTCGCCGGCGGCATCGTCATCGAACGCGTGCTGTTCAAACCGCTCGCCAACGCGCCAGCGCTGACCAACATCGCCGGCTTCATCGCACTTTTCGCGGTCATCAACAGCGCGAGCGGCATGACCTGGGACTGGACCGTCAAGCGATATCCCACCCCATTCGGCACCAGCCCGTTCATGGGCAGCACGCTGGTCAGCAACCACCAGGCAGGCGTCATCGCGGTCACAGGCCTGCTGTTACTGGCGCTGTTCCTGTTCTTCCGGTTCACGCGCGTAGGTCTCTCGATGCGAGCGGCGGCGTTGATGCCCGAGTCTGCGCGCCTGGTCGGTATCCGGACGGGCTGGATGAGCGCGCTCGGCTGGGGCATGGCATCGGCCATTGGTGCGGTGGGCGGAATGCTCATCGCGCCGATCGTCTTTCTCGAGCCCAACATGATGGGAGGCGTACTGATCTATGGATTCGCTGCGGCAGTGCTCGGCGGCTTGACGAGTCCGCTCGGCGCGGTCGTCGGGGGCTTCGTGGTCGGCGTCTTCGAGAACATGATCGCCACCTATTTGCCCGGCGTCGGCAACGAACTCAAGCTGCCGGCCGCCCTGGTTCTGATCGTCACCGTCCTGGTCGTGAAGCCGACGGGCCTGTTCGGCCAGCGCCTCATGAAGCGAGTATGAACATGTCTGCACTTCCGATACCCACCAAGATCGCGCCCACAATGCAGACCACACGGCCGCCGCGCCGCTTTCTAGCAAGCTCTGCGGTACTGGCGTTGCTGCTCGCGGCGCCCATGTTCATCGCGAACTTCTTCGTCTTCCAGGCGACCTTGCTGTTGATCTATGCGCTCGCGGTCCTTGCGCTCAATCTGCTGACGGGCATCAGCGGGCAGTTCTCGCTGGGACAGAGCGCGTTCTACGCCGCCGGCGCCTACACCTCGGCCATCCTGATGGAGCATGGCGGGATGCACTACGCCTTGACGCTGCCGGCGGCCGCCGTCCTTTGCTTCGCCTTCGGCTTTCTGTTCGGCTGGCCAGCCTTGAGGCTCAGCGGGATCTACCTCGCGCTGGCGACCTTTGCGCTGGCGACGGCGATGCCGCAACTGCTGAAGCTGGGCATGTTCGAGCATTGGACCGGCGGGGTGCAGGGCATCGTGATCATGAAGCCAGACACGCCCTGGGGCCTGCCGCTCTCGCAGGACACCTGGCTCTACTACTTCACGCTGGCGATCGCGGTGGCGATCTACCTCTTCTGTTCGCGCCTGCTTGTGACGCAATCGGGGCGCGCGTTCATGGCGGTGCGCGACAACGAGATCGCGGCGTCCACCATGGGGGTGAATGTCGCCTTGTACAAGACTCTTGCGTTCGGGCTCAGCGCGTCGATCACCGGCGTCGCGGGCGGCCTGAGTGCGATTGCGGTGCAATTCGTTGCCCCGGACAGCTACACGATCAGCTTGTCGATCGCCATCTTCCTCGGCATGGTCGTTGGCGGCGTCGGCTGGCTGCCTGGTTCGATCGTTGGCGCTGCCTTCATCATCTTCGTTCCGAACATCGCCGAAGGTTTTTCGAAGGGCCTCTCCGGTGCGATCTACGGCGTGCTGCTGTTCCTGATCATCTTCCTGATGCCACAGGGTGCCAGGCAGGTGGTCCACGGCGTGCGCGACTGGTTGCTTAATCGGCGCCATCGCTAGCTTCCCACTTCCTCATTCGCCATGCATCCACCCAACCCAAACGAACCCGCGGCTCGCGGCGGCGCCAGCGCCGAACGCTACGGCCCGCTCTCCCTCTACATCGATGGCCAGTTCATCGCGGGAGGCGGCCGCGCTACGCAGGACGTGCTCGATCCCGCCTCCGGCGAAGTCCTTGGCCAGCTGCCACATGCGAGTAGCGAGGACCTCGACGCAGCACTCGCGGCGGCTGCGCGGGCATTCGCCGCCTGGAAGCGTACCTCGCCGCTGGAGCGCTCGGCCATCCTGCGCAAGGTCGGGGCGCTGGCGCGCGAGCGCGCACCGCAGATCGCTCGCAACATCACTCTGGACATGGGAAAGCCGCTCGGCGAGGCCTTGGCCGAAGTCGTTGCCTGTGCCGACCATTGCGATTGGCATGCCGAGGAGTGCCGCCGAATCTACGGCCGCGTCATCCCGTCACGCGCCAGCAATGTGCGGCAGATGGTGCTGCGCGAACCGGTCGGCGTCTGCGTCGGCTTCACACCATGGAACTTTCCGTTCAACCAGGCAATCCGCAAGATCGGCGCGGCCCTGGGTGCCGGGTGCACCATCGTGCTCAAAGGCCCGGAAGATGCACCAAGCGCAGTCGTCGCCATTGCCCAGGCCTTCCACGATGCCGGCCTTCCGCCGGGCGTGCTCAACATCGTCTGGGGAGTGCCGAGCGAGGTATCGGACCACCTCATCCGCTCGCCGGTCGTGCGCAAGGTTTCGTTCACGGGTTCCGTGCCCGTTGGCAAGCAGCTTGCGGCCTTGGCCGGGCTTCACATGAAACGGGTCACGATGGAGCTCGGCGGCCACTCCCCCGTCATCGTCTTCGACGACGCCGACATCGACACCGCCGCTCGACTGCTGTGCAACTTCAAGTTTCGCAACGCGGGCCAGGTCTGCCTGTCGCCGACGCGCTTCTTCATCCAGGAAAGAGTCTATGACCGGTTCGTCGCGAGCTTTCTCGACCATGCCGCCCGCATCCAGGTCGGCCCTGGCCTCGACGCGACCACGACGATGGGGCCTCTGGCCCATGACCGCCGCGTCCTGCAGATGGACGAGTTCGTGGCCGACGCGCGCGAGCGCGGTGGCACGATCGAGTACGGCGGCTCCCGCATCGGTACGCGAGGCAGCTACTACTCGCCCACAGTGGTGACCGGGCTACGCGACGACGCAAAGCTGATGATGAACGAGCCCTTCGGCCCTATCGCTCCCATGGTGCACTTTCGCGATACCGCCGAAGTTCTTGAGCGCGCGAATGCGCTTCCGTACGGTTTGTCTTCCTACGTGTTTACAACCTCGACCAAGAATGCGCTCGCCGCTCAGAACGGAATCGAGGCAGGCATCGTGAACATCAACCACTGGGGGCAGGCGCTGCCCGAAACGCCGCTTGGCGGCGTCAAAGACAGTGGCATCGGGTCCGAAGGCGGAATGGAGACCTTCGATGGCTACCTATCGACGAAGTTCGTGACGCAGCTGGATTGATGCGCAGGGGGCCCGGCGGGGCATCCCGATCTAGATGATGCCGCGCCGCCGCAGTTCTTCCTGGTCGGCCTGCGAGAGCCCGATTCCGGCCAGCACCTCGCTGGTGTGCTGACCAAGCGCCGGGGGCGCGCTGTGCAGCTGCGGCGGGTTCGCGCTCAAACGCAACGGGCTGGCGATAGTCGAAATCATGTCGATGCCGTCCCCGCTCTCGCGCTGCATCTCGACTGCGATTCGGCGCTTCTGGACGTGGGGGTCCTTGAACGCCTGGCCGATGTCGTTGATCGGACCGCAGGGCACGGCGATTCCTTCGAGCAGCGCAACCCATTCACCTGTGGTGCGCGTGCGCGTGACCGAGGAGATCAAACAAACCAGTATCTCGCGGTGCTTCACGCGCTGGGTATTCGTCGAGAAGCGCTGATCCGCGGACCATTCGGGGTGATGCACGGCGGCACAGAAACGTCCGAACTGTCCATCGTTGCCTATTGCCAGCAGCATGGTTCCGTCCGAGGTCGGGAAGTCCTGGTAAGGCGCCAGGCTCGGATGGCTGTTGCCCTGCCGCTGGGGTATCGCACCGGAATTGAGGTAGCCCACGCCCTGGTTAGCCAACACCGCCATGCCGACGTCGAGCAGGGAGATGTCGATGTGTTGGCCCCGCCGGGTCGCGTGGCGGGCCTGCAGAGCGGCCAGGATGCCGACCGAAGCATAGAGACCGGCGTAGATGTCGGTGATAGCCACGCCCACGCGCAAAGGCCCGCCGCCGGGCGCGCCGTCCGGATGGCCGGTGATGCTCATCATCCCGCTCATCGCCTGGACCATGAGGTCGTAGCCCGCACGCCGCGCATAAGGACCGGTCTGTCCGAAGCCGGTGATCGAGCAGTAGATCAACTGCGTATTCAAGGCACTCAGGCTTGCGTAGTCAAGCCCATAGGCCTCGAGCCCACCCACCTTGAAGTTCTCGACCAGGATGTCGGAGTGGGCGGCCAACTGGCGAACGATGTCCTGGCCTTCTGGGCTTGCAATGTCCAGGGTCAGCGATTGCTTGTTGCGGTTGCAACAGGCGTAGTACGCGGCTTGCTCTGACATCTCCCCATCTGCTGTGCGCAGGAAGGGCGGCCCCCAGTGCCTCGTGTCGTCGCCCAGGCCGGGCTTCTCGATCTTCACGACGTGGGCGCCGAGATCCGCGAGCGTCTGCGTGCACCAGGGGCCTGCAAGCACGCGCGTAAGGTCGAGCACCCGGATTCCGGCAAGTGCGCCGGGCTGCGATGGCGATGGCGTTGGCTGGACCATGACTTGCGCTCAGACTTCCAGAATGATTTTGCCGAAGTGGCGATTGCTTCTCATGGTGTCCAGCGCTTCGTTGAAGCGCGCAATCGGAAAGACCTGCGACACGGGAATTCGGAGATCACCACGCGCGACCGCTGTCCAGAGGTCGTTGCGCATGTTCCTCGAGACTTCGCGCACCTCTTGCAGGGTGCGCGTGCGGAAACTGGCGCCTACGTAGTGGATCCTTTGCATCGCGTGCAGGTCGAGATCGACCTCCGCATGAAATCCGCCGACGCGGCCTACGTTTACGATGCGACCGCTCACGCGCGTCGCGCGAAAAAGCGAATTGAGCGTCTTCCCCGCCACCATGTCAATGACCAAGTCCACGCCTTGGCCACCGGTCGCAGCGAGGACGCCAGCCTCCCAATCGGCGTCGCCGGTGACCACACCCATGGTCAAGCCGAAGGGCTTCAAGGCTTCGATGCGCTCGGCCGATGTGGTCGTGCCGATCACCGCTGATGCGCCAAGCGCCTGCGCAACCTGCATGGCCATCAGGCCGATCACGCTGCTCGCGCCGTTCACCAGCACTGTCTGGCCGCGCCGAAACTGGCCGGAGCTGGTCAGTGCCTCGTGCGCGGTCTGCAGCGACACCGGCAACGCGGCCGCCTGGATGAAATCCGTGAACGAGTCCGGGAACTTGTGCACCCGGCCCCAGTCCGCCACGGCCATCTGGGCATAGCCGCCGGTGCCGGAACACATCACGCAGTCGCCCGGCTTGAGCGAGGTGGGCACCTCGCTGCCCACCTCCAGCACGGTGCCCGACCACTCGATGCCCATCGTGTTTCCGAGGCCGCCGCTTTTTCCATGCGTCAAACCTTCCGCCACCTGCAGATCCAGGCGGTTCAAGGCCGCGGCCCTGACCTGCACCAGGACCTCATTCGATTTCGGCGAGAGGACCGGCCGCTCTTCGATCGAGGGACCACCTTCGCGCACCACTACTGCTTTCATGCTTGCCTCGTTTCTTGGTCTCGGAACGCCGTTGAACAGGGATGATCGATCTTACGGAGAGAGGCGGAACACGACGTATGAAAAGTCGATGCTCTCTATGCCCGATGGTTAAGAGGGGATCAGCCGCGCACGCCGCACTGGGCCTACGGCCATCGTGCGGCGGCGCTGCAGCGCCATCCATCGATCCGGTGCAAACTCATTGGTTCGATGGAGCGACGGCGCCAGCGATGGCGGTGGTTTCTTGAAGGGTTGCGGTGTTCATGGTGAAACTTCTATCGGATGAAGAAACGGACAAGCCAACGGGAGGAAGGAACATAGGGACCGTGTTGGCGTGAAGGCCCTTCCACGTGGCGTTCAGGCGGGATTCAGGCCTTGAGGCGCTGCATGCCATCGGCGAGCAGCTACAGCGCGCGGTTCAGGCGCACGTTCTGGTCGATGCCATGCACGGGCCGGGTGTGCTGGCGGCGGCCGTTGGCCGTGCGTGCGGGCAGGCCGCCCTGGGTCAGGTTCTCCTGCGTGCGGTTGGACGTGCTCAACAGGTCCGCGATTGTCGTCGTAGCGTCGCGGGGCCAGCACCTGCGCTTCGGTGATGGGCGCGACTTTGTCGGGGTCGTCGTACTTGAAGGCCAGTGCGGCGCGCGCGAAGACTTCGGCTTCGCCGTTGTCCAACGTGATGGTCCGCATCGCATCGCGGGACTGCTGCGCCTGCTCGCGGCCAATGAATGGCTGCAGAGCAGCATGTTGCTGCGCTGAGCTGTCGTAGGCTCTTTGTATCGCCCACTCACGCAGGCTGGTCCGCACCAAGCGCTCGGCCTTGCCGTTGGTCTTGGGCGCGTAGGGCCGAATTCGGCTGTGCAGGATGCTCCAACTCCTCGCACGCAGCACGGCAGGCGACCTTGTAATTCATCGCAGCGGTCGACTCGTACATCCGTACATCCGCTGGTACAACGAGAAGCGGATCAAGATCTCCCTTGGCTCTCTCAGCCCTATCGAATACCGGGTGAGCCTTGGACTTGCAACATAAAACCAGTCCAAGTTTTTATCCGCACCCCCCAGCTGGTCAAGATTGCGCTGGCACTAACAGCCGGCGTGCTCGCCAAGCGCTTGACCAGCGCGGCGCGCGGCGTCGCGTCGATCAGGGGCGACCGCGTCCTCGATGGCCATCCTGTTAGCGCTTGCGCCGCTCACCATGCCTTGACGAGCCGTTCCGGACGCGTGGCGGGCGCGAAGATAAACGTAGTCACATCGGTAAGGCGTGTCGCGCCGCTCATCCAAGCAACTGCCCGACGCGTGCTGTCGAGGCCAGTCCCCCCGGACGCAGGATGCCGGCTACGCAGATTTCGCGTCCATGCCGCTGTAGGTGCAAAGTCGCAGGGCTTTTGCATCAATCTCCTCGCTTGAGAGCGCGTTGCCCGGATCGCCCTTGGGTCCATCGACGCGACCGTCGCGCACCTGGCCGTAGATGGCGTGCACCGTACCCAGTCAATCCAGCGCTGTAGACGCTATCCACTTTTAGATCAAGCATCATTTCGACACGCTTGGCGATTGGCCGCGTAGACGCGGTGAGCACGCCGGCGTCGAACTCGTTCAAGCCTATGTGGCCGTGCGCAGCAGCCGGTGCCAGCACACTGCTCGTCGAGAACCTGCTCTCGCGGACCGTCACCGGCTCGACCACCGAACCGTGCACAGTCACGCCTTGAAGCATGCGGGTGATGACGCGCTGCAGGTCAGCGGCTCCTAAACGGTGCGTCTTCATTACATCGAGGAGCGCATCGGCCACCGGATGCGTGGAGGAACAGAGGCGTAACAACCCCGCGAAGCTTTGAGGATGTCCGCCGTTCCAGTGAAGCCGTCCTTGCGAGATTCGCGGTCGTCAGCCCCGTGCGCGGAGTGCAGTTGCTTCAAAACCGCCGACCTGCGCAAGAACTCCCCCAAGCCTGCGGCCCGCGTGCCGGCGGAAACGAAGGCATGCCGCATCGTGCGCGCCTCCAGGCCCACTAGGTCGCCTGCGGCAGCCGCCACGGCGAAGTCCGCCGCCGTACACCCGCGGCCACGTTGGAACCGTCCAGCCGCGCAGGTATCTTCTCCAGCCAGACCCTCTGCGTCGGACTGTATCCGGGAGCGCTTGCCGCCCCAGCAGACGCCTGCTCCGTCAGTCATGAGCTGTCGATTTCCGCCGAAACGTGGCCTTTTAGCCATTGTCGATTCCGGCCCTGAACAATTCGAGTCCGTTCATGACGCGCCTCAGACTATGGACCCCGGAGCCAGAGTCACTCGCAGGCCGGACAGATCGTCTCGCAGGACGATCTGGCAGGACAAGCGCGATTCGGGCTTTGGATCCATCGCAAGGTCGAGCATTGCCAATTCCTCCTCGGAGGGCGGGCTGAGCCGGTCCAGCCACTGCGGGTCGACATACACATGGCAGGTGGCGCAGGAGCAGCAGCCACCGCATTGGGCAGCGATCTCAAGTTCGCTGTCACGAATCGCCTGCATAAGGGACGATTTTCCATCGGCCAAACAGCGGTGCTCGACTCGATTTTGGTCGCGGACAAAGAATTCCATTCGTTGGTCTCCAGATTGGCCGCGCGGCTGCGGCCCAGTTTTCATGCGTATTGACGCAGCACCATGCGTAAGTCCATCTCGGCGGTTTCAATGTCTTGAATCGTTACCGCTAGCCGACGCTCCAAGATCTGCCGTGCTGCGACGTGGGTAGAGGGCTCGTTGACGGACTCGACGGCCACAAGTCGCTGATCATCAAAGTGGCAAATCGAATAGCGGCCCTCTGCTGGCAGTCCCCGAACAACCTGCGCCTTGGACCGCTCTACCAAGCCGGCGATTTGCAGCTTGGTCTGGTATTGCTCGCTCCAAAACCAAGCCACGGCGCCGTAGCGTTCGGAATGTTCCGTCATTCGTCGGGCTACGTACTTCGCTTGGTCGACGGCGTTTTGTACGGATTCCATTCGCACGCTGTCATCTTCTTGGGTGATTCGTGCGCAATCGCCGATCGCCGAGATGAAAGGGTCGGATGTCTGGAGGTAAGCATCCACCAGAACGCCGTCGGACGTAGGCAGTCCGGTTTCCGCGGCCAACTCATCGTTCGCACGCCCGCCCACACCCACGAGGACGAGATCGCAATCGAGAATCTCCCCCGATTCGAGCTGGATGCCTGTGGCGTGCGGACCGTGCCACACGATGTCTTTCACGATGGAGGACGTGTGAATCTGGACACCCTGGCGCAGGTGCATTTGCTCAAAGTTCGTTGACAAGGTGGGCGATGCTGAGCGAAACATGACGCGAGGCGCCGCTTCCACCACATGCACATTCAGCCCCATCAGCCGCGCTACGGCGGCGAACTCCAGGCCGATGAACCCGCCGCCGATAACCACCGCCTTGCTGGCCGTGGACAAGGCGGTCTTCAGCCGCTGCGCATCGTGAAGATCGCGGAGCTGATGGATGTTGTTGTCCGTAGTGATGGGTGCAAATGGCAGTTGACGCGGTCGCGAACCAGTCGCAAGCACCAGATGACCATAGTCGATCCGGCGGCCGTCGGCGAGGTGTACGCAACGAAGCTTACGGTCGATGCCATCGACCGCAACGCCCAGCATCAGGTGGATTTGCTTGTGTTCGTAGAATTTGCCGGGCTGCAATGCCAATCCATCCGCGCTCAACTTGTCGAGTAGGAAGGCCTTGGACAGAGGCGGACGTCCGTAGGGAGCCACGCCCTCGTCGCCGATCAGAATGATGGGTTTGGTGAAGCCCGCGGCCCTGGCGCTAGCAGCCAACTGAAAGCCGCCTTGCCCCGCTCCAACAATCACCAGGGAGTGCGCTTCTTCCTGCATGAACAGTCCTCAGGCAGCCGTGACGAGAAGGCGCTTTTGCACACGGTTGATCAACGTGGGGAGCCAAACGCCCTCCGGCTCAACCAATTTCAAGCGCGGCAACACTTCCAGAATTTCGCTGAACATGATCCGGAGTTCCAGCCGCGCCAGCGCTTGGCCTAAGCACAGATGCACTCCCGTACCGAAGGAGAGATTTCGACTCGCGTTGGCGCGCTTGATGTCGAACCGCGCCGCTTCCGGGAACATGCTCTCGTCGTGATTGGCCGAAAGGGGCGACAGGAACACCCGCTGGCCGGCTCTGATCTGTTGGCCTGCCCACTCGAAGTCCTCGCCGGCGATGCGCACAGTGAACTTGGTGTGGGCTTCCCAGCGCATGATCTCTTCGACCGCGGGGCCGATGAGCTTGGGGTCCTGCCGCAGGAGCTCCTGTTGTTCCGGATGGAGCATCAGGGCTCGTACACCGTTGGCGATCATGCAGGAGGTAGTTCGGTTTCCACCGAACAGCACAACGATGCCGGTAGCGATGGCCTCATCGCGAGACAGCTTTTCACCCTCTGCCTCTGCCGCCACCAGGCGACTCATCAGGTTGTCGTTGTTGGCGCTTGTGTTCTCAATGACCTGATTGAGATAGCTCTCGAGCTCGGTCACAGCCACATGAGCCTTCTCATACCTATTGTCGTCGTCGGTGAAGCCACCGATCACCAGCGAAATCTGCTCCGTCCAATCAATGAAGCGGAAGCGGTCGGACTCTGGCACCCCGAGCATCTTGCAGATGATCGGCCCCGGTATCTCGTAAGCGATGTCGTTCAGCAGATCGACTGGCTTGTCGGGCTCAGCCTCCAAGCGCCGAAGGAGTTCGGCCACTTGCTCCTTCACGAGCACCCGAATATCCGCCTCCATGCTCGCAACGAACTGGGGCGTGAATGCTTTGTGCACGACGCTCTTTAGGCGGCGGTGCTCAGGGCCGTCCTGGAAGACCATCCAAGACTCGAGCAGGCGCAGCGTACGGCCGATGGTGGCTTGCTCGCTGTCCTTTACACGCGTCTCGCGATAACGCTTTAGTCGGTTGGACGACAACCGAGCATCGCGGAAAGCATTTGAAACCTGTTCGTAGCTCGTAACCAGCCAAGCGCGATGGCGCTCGTTCCAGTGGACGGGGGCCCTATCGCGCAACGGCGCAAGGTAGCTGGCCGGCGTCTGTGTCACCTCCTCGCCCAGCAGGTCGGTCAAGTCAGGGGCTTCGGCAAGAACTGCAGTCATTGGCAAACTCCTAATAAACGGATAACAGATATGCATGTTATATGGATCTCGCGCGCCAAGTCACAGGGGAAAACCCCTAGAAAATTTTGAGCGCGAAAAGCGCGAAGGATCTGAACCTAGGGAAAACTTGTATGCCTAATTTAAATAATAGCTATACATTTAGTGATCAAAGTTCCAATGGAGACCATCGTGAAGAGACAGCTTGAGTGCCATCCCGCAGCTTCCGCCCTCTCGCCTCCGCAGAGTTCGGACAGACGTCGAGCACTAGGACTGCTGGGGAAGATGGGTGCAGTCCTGCTGGCCGGAGTCGTCGCTACCGGCAACGACGCTCAGGCCAAGGACTTTCCGACGCGTCCCATCACCCTGATCGTGCCGTTCGCGCCGGGAGGCACCACGGACACGGTCGCCCGCATCCTTGCCCAGTTGATCCAAACACGAACCGGCAACACATTGGTCGTGGACAACCGTGCGGGCGCCTCCGGATCCATCGGAGTTGCCGCAGTGAAGCGGGCGCAGCCGGACGGCTACACCCTGCTGTTCGGAATCCAGGACCCCGTCACGATCTATCCGCTGCTGAACAAGGATGTGCCCTATCGGGCACCTCGCGACTTCACGCCGGTTCTGCAGTTCGCTACGGCTAACGTCGCCTACTTCGTCGACGCAAAATCACCGTACAAGACGCTGAATGACTTGGTGCAGGCGATCAAGGACAAGCCGGGATCAATCACCTACGCGAGCCTAGGTTATGGCACGACGTCGCACTTCGCGCTCGAAATGCTGAAGCAGACAAACGGCTTAGATGTGATCCACGTCCCCTACAAAGGCTCCGGCCCGCAGATGCAGGCCGTCCTCTCCGGTGAAGTGACGTTCACGGCGACTACGCCCGTGGGCGCCAAGCCATTCATCGACAGCGGTCGGTTACGGCCTCTGGCGACCACGGGGAAGTCGCGGAACCCGGTCATTCCGCAAGTTCCGACCATAGACGAGACCGGCCTCCCGCCTTTCACTTCTGAAGTCTGGTTTGGCGTCCTCGGGCCCGCCAAGATGCCTGCCGACGTCGCTGCTTACATCGAGAAGATGTTCCAGGACGCGGTGAACTCGCCGGAGTTCAAGAAGCAAGCCGATTTTTTGGGCCTGGACCTAACGCGCCCGTTGAGCGGCGACGCGTTCCGCAACAATCTCGTCGTCGAGACACAGAAATGGGAACAACTCGTCAGGCTGTCGAACATGAAGCTGGAAAAATGACGATGCGCGCGCTTACTCCTCGTCGTCCGCAGCGCCGCTGGCTGATTCGATGCCGGTCATCTCCGCAAGCACGATGGCCATCTGTTCGCCCATCTCCTTGGAGTACGGAGTTTCGGGCCGGTCGCGCGTTCGGGCCAGATGCAGCGAGCGCTTGAGACTTGGCCTGAGCGCAACGGCAGCGAATTGACCGGTCGCGAGTTGCTCAGCACACGAACGGCGGGCCAACAAAGAGCCGAACCGCGAACCTTGGGCAATGATCGCCTTGGTAATCGGCAAGCTATCGATCTGCAATGCCGACGCAATGTCTTCGCCGCCTTCGAGAAAGTAGCGCGACATCAACTGGCGCGATCCGTGTAAGTTAGCCGGAATGATCAGTTCCAGTTCCGCTAACTGGGCACGGCTGATCGATGGGGCGGACGCAAAGGGATGAGTGTGGTGGACGATCAGGAACAACTCCTCAGTGAGGATCTTGCGCAGAACCACTTTCTGCGAAGTCGGAGGATGCAGCACGACAGCAAGATCCACTTCACCGGATGCAAGGAAATCATGCACCTGGCCGGTCGAGGCTTCCAACACGCTCAGTTCGATGTCCGGCATCTTCGCCAGCACGCGCCTGATCACCTCGGGCATGTACGTTGCCGAGAAGGCGGGGGGTGTCGCTATCGTGAGCCGACCTGCTGGTTTGCGCCGGCTCACGTCGATCTCTTCGATGGCGACCGCCATGTTATTGAAGATCGACTCGGCGTGGCGGTACAGGATCTGTCCCTGCATCGTCAGCATCACCCCGCGTCCGGTGCGCTGCAGAAGCTGAGATCCGATGTCCGACTCCAACTGCTGGATGGTGCGCGTCAACGTGGGCTGAGCCACGTCTAGAACGCGCTCAGCGGCGGTGAAGCTGCCACAACGAGCAACGTTGAAGAAATAGAACAGCCGCCGCGAGTCCAGCAGCTCCCTAGTGGCCATTTCGTTGATTGCGCTCCGCGGGCGCTTGTTCGGTTTGACTTCTTCTGAATCCATGGAGTGGTCACTCGTAAAGGTCAACGTAGCACGACATGGCGCGATTCTCGCGGGAACCCTTCGTTGCAGACGAGCAGCGAATTTGCATTGCATCGATGCGTCCCGACGGCCTAGCCAAAAGCGCCAGCTGCACAGCAGTTATACCAAAAGAGCATCCCACCACCTTCAAAGCTTCACCCCGGTGCGGGTTAACACCATGATTTATGAATAACGGATATGTTAAATTTGGATATGACTTATCAACTTGCCAACTGAATCGCACTGCCGAGGCGTTGGAACGCTTACATGTCCATCCACCTTTCTGAGTCCCACCTGTTCAAAGCTCCAGCCACCAGCCATTTCGTCGGTGGCCGCTGGATTGCCAGCCAGGAAGCCCTCGATGTGCAGACTCCGGCGAGCAATGCCGTCATCAGGCGTATTGCCCGCGGCAGCGAGCCGGAAGTCGATGCAGCGGTCAACGCCGCCCGCTCGGCGCTCGAAGGCCCTTGGGGCCAAATGAGTGCAACCCAACGGGGACGGCTGCTCGTCCAACTGAGCGAGCGCATCCTGGCCGACCTTGATCGGTTGGCCTGGGTGGAGGCACAGGACACCGGCAAGCCGATCTCCCTTGCAAGAAGCGACATCCGGGTGCTCGCGCGGTACTTTGAGTTCTACGGGTCCGGCGCAGACAAGGTACCGGGCCAGGTTATCCCATTCGAGGAGGGCTATTCCGCGAGCGTCGTGCGGGTGCCTCATGGCGTCACAGCACACATCGTGCCGTGGAACTATCCCGCGCAGATGTTCGGCCGCTCCGTCGCGCCTGCGCTGGCTATGGGAAATGCGGCCGTAGTCAAGCCTGCTGAAGACGCCTGCCTGACATCGTTGGAGATCGCTGAAGCCGCTCGTGAGCTCGGCCTTCCTGCAGGCGCACTCAATGTCGTCACAGGCCTCGGCCATGAGGCCGGCGCCGCGCTGACGGCGCATCCGGGCATCGACTACATCTCGTTCACCGGATCTCCTGAGGTCGGCACGCTGGTCCAGCAGGCCGCCGCCGTCAACCACGTGGCCGTATGCCTTGAGCTGGGAGGCAAATCCCCACAGATCGTCTTTGACGATGCCGATCTTCACAAGGCCGCAGCGACCGTGGTCAAGGCCATTACACAAAACGCAGGCCAGACGTGCTCGGCCGGGAGCCGGGTGCTGATTCAGCACAGCATCTTTGATCGCTTCACAGCCATGCTCGCCGATGGCTTCGGGAAGCTGCGCTTGGGAGAGCCCTCGCAGGATGCGGACCTTGGCCCCGTGATCAACCGCAGGCAGATGCTGCGCGTGGAGCAGTTCGTTGAAAGAGCAAAAGGTTCGGGCGTGCCGTTGATCTGCCGGACGCCACTTGGCGAGGGCTTGCCACCGGACGGGCACTATGTGGCCCCGGCTCTCTTTGGGCCGGTTCCCCGCGACCACGAATTGGCGCGCGAAGAGGTATTCGGGCCGGTGCTCGCCGCCATTCCATTCGACGATGAGGCGGATGCCGTGGCCTTGGCCAACAGCACGGACTATGCACTCGTGGCCGCCGTCTGGACGCGCGATGGCGACCGCCAGGCCCGGATGGCCAAGAAGGTGGACGCCGGCCAGTTCTTCATCAATTGCTATGGCGCTGGGGGCGGCGTGGAGCTGCCCTTCGGCGGCAATCGCAAGAGCGGTCACGGCCGTGAGAAGGGTTGGCTCGCACTCGAAGAGTTCAGCACCACCAAGACCGTCGTCCATTACCACGGCTAAACAGTACGGAGCATTTGATGACACAACCTGAGGTCAGCATCGTCGGAATCGGTGCGAGCGAATTCACGAAATGGGGCGGCATCATGGACCGCAGCCAGTTTCAGGTCACGGCCGAAGCAGTCCGGGATGCCCTTTTGGACGCCGGACTGTCCCCCAGACAGGTGAACGGTCTGGCGTCCTTTTCGAACGACGCTAACGAGGGGCCTCTGATGCAGGTCGCCCTGGGGATGCCCGAGTTACGCTGGTCCTCCATGGTGTGGGGCGGCGGCGGCGGCGGATCCATTGCGGCGCTGTCGCAGGCGTGCAGCGCCATCCGCTCCGGCGAGGCAGACACCGTGGCGGTCTATCGCGGCCTCTGCCAGGGGCAGGGACGGCGCTTTGGCCGCTTCAGCGAGGGGCGCACACACGGCAATTTTGTCTACCCTTTCGGCCTGTTTGCCCCCTCACAGATGCTGGCGCCCTTGGTGCGCCGCTTTATGCATCTCCATCCGGGCATCACCGAAGAGCATCTGTGCGAGGTAGCGCTCAACGCACGGGCGAACGCCAATCGCAATCCGAAAGCCGTAATGCATGCCCGGCCGCTGACGCGCGAGGCCTACCTGGCGAGCCGCTGGATTGCAGAGCCGCTACGGCTCTACGACTGCTGCCTGGAAACGGATGGCGCCGTGGCTGTGGTGGTTACGACTCGCGAACGTGCTCGCGACCTGAAGCAGACCCCGGTAGACGTGCTCGCCGCCGTGCACGGCAGCGGCGAGCAATGGGGCAGCGGGCCGCTTGGCGCGCACAACATGCCAGACACCACGTACGCCTCTACCAACAGCCGTGCCTTGGCCAAGCGGCTCTTCGCCAAAGCCGGCGTTTCGCCGGCCGACATCGACGTCGCCCAAATCTACGATCACTTCTCCGCGCTCATCCTCATGGCCCTGGAGGACTACGGATTCTGCGAGCCAGGAGAGAGCGGGGAGTTCGTCGCCAGCGGCGCCATCCGCCCCACCGGAAAACTGCCTCTGAACACGTCCGGAGGGCAGCTGTCGGAGGCCTACGTTCACGGCATGAATCTGCTCGCGGAAGGTGTCCGGCAACTGCGCGGCCAGTCCTGTACGCCAGTAGCCAACGCTCGGACCTGCTTGGTGACAGGCGGCCTCGGCGTCTCTCCTACCAGTGCAACGATCCTCGGAGTCCGCTAATGAGCTACTTTCCCGAAACGATGCCGGGCGTCGTGCCCAACATGGACGACCACGAGTTCTGGCGCTTTTGCAACGAACGCAGCCTTCACTTCCAGTCCTGCGCTCTGTGCGGCCGCTTGCGCCATCCGCCGAATCCAATGTGCGCGAACTGCCAATCAACGGACGTGATTTGGGTGGAAGCGCCGGAGCGCGCCGAGGTCTACACCTACACCGTGGTCCATCACGCCAGCCATCCTGCCGTCGAAGGGCGGCTGCCCTATGTCGTAGCCGTCGTTACTTTCCCAGGATTGGATGGCGTGAAGCTGGTCACCAACATCGTGGACATCGCGCCCGCCGACGTGCGCATTGGCATGCCGCTCTCCATCGCCTGGGACCGGATCTCCGACGACATGCACGTGCCCCGCTTCCGTCCTGCGGGCAAGGAGTCTGCATGAGCACGGTGCGGCAAGAACCCCAGGGCCCGCTGGCCGGCGTTCGCGTGCTGGAGATCGGTACGATGATCGCCGGGCCGGTGGCCGCCACCTTGCTGGCGGATTTCGGGGCCGAGGTCATCAAGATCGAGCAGCCGGGTGACGGTGACCCGATCCGGCGCATCGGGCCGTTTGCCGAAGGCGAAAGCCTTTGGTGGAACGTCGAAGGACGCAACAAGCAGTCGATCACCATCGATCTGCATCTTCCCGACGGCCAGCGTCTGGTACGCGAGCTCGCCGCCAAGGTCGATGTCGTGATCGAGAACTTCCGGCCCGGCACGCTCGACAAGTGGGGAATCGGCTACCAGGCCTTGAGCCAAGCCAACCCGCACCTGGTCATGCTGAGCGTTTCGGGTTTTGGCCAGACAGGCCCGTATGCCACGCGTCCAGCCTATGACCGCATCGCGTTGGCTTTCGCCGGCTTCCTCAACATGACCGGGTTTCCTGACCGGCCGCCGGTGCGGCCCGGAACGGCCGTCGCCGACTACCAGGCGGCACTTTACGGAGCGTTCTCGATCATGGTCGCACTGTTTCACCGCGACCATGTCGGAAACCGGAAGGGACAGCACATCGATTTGTCGCTGTACGAGAGCATCTTCCGCTTCACCGACGTCATGCTGGCCGCCTACGACAAGCTCGGCCTCACGCGTGAACGAAAGGGCAACGACAATTTTGCGGCTGCACCGGGTGACCACTACCCGACGATGGACGGGAAATTCATCGCACTGACGGTATCAAACAACGCCATGTTCGCCCGTGTGTGCCGCGCGATCGACAGGCCAGAACTCTCGGATGACGAGCGTTTCGAGTCGCACGCAAAGCGCTACGCGAATCTGGCGGAGATCAATGCTATTGTTGGAACGTGGATCAGCAGCACCCCTAGGGACCAGGTGCATGCCACCCTCGACCGCGAGGGCGTCGCCTACTCGCTCATTTACGGCGTGGACGACATCGTTCGCGATGCCCACTACCAAGCCCGCCAGTCCTTCGTGTCCGTGCCGCACCCACGGCTCGGAGAACTGAAGATGCAGAACATCACGCCCCGGTTCAGCGCGTGCCCTTCGGGCCCGATTCGCCCTGCACCGAGCCTGGGCGAAGACACCGACAAGGTCCTCGCAGATCTTCTGGGCATGAGTGCCTCGCAGATCGCCGAGCTTCGCGAAATCAAAGTCGTCTAAGGTATGGGCAGGAGCGCCGTCGCCTGGCTTGGTTGCTCGATCTCAAAACAGTTTGCCTTGGCCTCAAGGAAAACAGTCCGATAGATAGGCGCACCGTTTCAGCGGGCGCTATTACCCCTATTGCAGTGCGCCGCTCTGTTCCGTCCTCAGCCGCCTCGCCTAAGAGTTAGGGAACATCTGCAAAACAGGCCCACGCCTTGCATGACCTGAAGCCATGAAGCAACTTGGACTTGGCCTGAGCCTATCGACGAAGAAGACGCGCAAGCGCGAGTTCCTCGAAGAGATGGAACGCGTGGTGCCGTGGGCCGCGCTGGTGCAGATCGTCGAGCCGCACTGCCCCCGCGCGAAGACCGGCCGGCCGCCGATACCGGTGGAGACCATGCTGCGCATTCATTACTTGCAGCAATGGTTCGGCTTGAGCGACCCGGCGATGGAAGAGGCGCTGCATGACGTGCCGCTGTACCGCGAGTTTGCCAAGTGCGACGGCGCCATGGCTAGGCTGCCCGACGAGACGACGATCCTGCGCTTTCGCCACCTGCTCGAGCGCCATAACCTGGCGCCCGACATGCTGCGTCTGGTGAACGACATCCTGCAGGCCAAAGGTCTGATGCTGCGCACCGGCACGGCGGTTGATGCGACGCTGATCTCGGCGCCGAGTTCGACCAAGAACGCCAGCGGCGAGCGCGACCCGGAGATGAAGCAGACCAAGAAGGGCAACAACTGGTACTTCGGGATGAAGGCCCACATCGGCGTGGACGCCGCCTCGGGCCTGGTGCATACGGTCGTTGGCACGGCGGCCAACGTCAATGACCTCAACGTCGCGGGGCAACTGCTGCATGGCGAAGAGCATGCCGCCTTCGGAGATGCGGGCTATCAGGGCGTGCACAAGCGGCCCGAGGCTGCGGGTCCGACGTGGCACGTGGCCATGCGCCCGGGCCTGCGCAGGAAGCTCAACCCGTTCATCGAGCCGGAGTTCATCGCCGAGCGTGTGGAGAAGATGAAGGCGGGCATCCGCGCCAAGGTCGAGCACCCGTTCCGCGTACTCAAGCGCCAGTTCGGCTTCACTAAGGTGCGCTACCGAGGCTTGGCGAAGAACACGGCGCAGCTCGTTACGCTGTTCACGCTGTCGAATCTGTGGATGGCGCGCCGGCAATTGCTGGAGGCCCAGGGATGAGTGCGTCCGCGGCGCAGCGAATGCGCCAGAAGTGGCCTCAAGCCGCCGCGCCCAGCAACCATCGGAACGAGAAACAACGCTCCGGGTAGCGTGTTTGCGCTTTATGTTCGATCAATAGCAGTCGCGATTCGCGTTCTGCAGACCTTCCTTAGGCGATGGTGATCAGCAACCCGTTCAAGAAAGGGACATTGGATCCGCCTCGACATTTCGAGCAGCAGCTTTCCGCAGGTTGATGCCAACCCAAGCATCGAAGCGCCGATTGACCGGATACGTGGTCCGTAGTCAAAGAGTCTTCGTCGACATTGAGTGTCCGTCAATGGACACCGAAGAACTGTTCTGCCCCGAGCAGTGGACGTTCTGACGTCGGCGCGGGCGCTCATATCGACAGGCCACGTTGCCTACCGATACTCCAGATAGCCGACGAGCCGCGAACGAGGGCGGACATTCGCTGGCCTATCTGCCGCTCGATCACTGGGCGCCAAGGCACCAGACTAAAGCCCAGCCCATCGTCCAGTAGAGCAAAGCGGCCGCTGACAAGCTGGATGGACCGCCGATAGACGCCGCTGACAGTCTGCCCGTCTCGCGTGGGTCGCCAAGACTTGCCAGTCTGTTGTTCCAACGCTTGGCTTGCCACATGTAGCTCGCGCTCGCGCAAGGTAGCCAGCAGATTGCGCGCAAGCACCACCCGCGAACCGCGTCGTTCGGCCAACCCCTGCTCAACAAGGAAGTCGCCTCGCTGAGCAAGTGCAGCGCGTAGCTCGCCGCCAAAACCCTTGTCGGCAGTGCTTGCGACGCCACCGATCAACTGCCTGTCCAGCCAGGTTGCCCCGATCACGCGCGCTTGCCGCTCGATCGGCAGATGCGACAGCAGCGTCACGCTACCGCGCGCCGGGAGCCGAGTGTCAAGCTGTTGCGCCTGAGTAGGCAGGTCGACCGGCACGCGCCATACGCCTTCGGACACGCGTTCGACGAGGCCAGCGCGGCGCGGCAATTCGAGCCGGCGCACTTGTACCGCGACTGTCTCTTTCGGATCGCTGCGCCCGAACGGCACGTGCTGCGGGGCACGGTGATGGTCGGTGCGGTACAGGCCACCCTCGGCGAGACTTGCGATGCTTTTGTCCACCGCGCGCTCTTCGACCGCGCCGCGCGCTTCCACCACGGCGTCAACCGGGAACTGCTTGAGTTCCGTTCCGGCCGGCAATGTCACGTAGTGGGCGCGGCCATCTGCGTGGACACCCTCGGCCGCAACCGCATGGTCGATTCGCTGCTGCCCGAGGACATCCAGAAGCTGCGCGCGGACCTGATCGCCACGCGCGCCGTCTCCACGGTCAACCACTACCTGGCGACGTTCTCCGGCTTCCTCTACTGGTGCGAGAACAACAAATACTGCAGCGATCTCGGCAAGCATTGCGTGCGCTTCACGAAGAGCAGCAAAGACCCGGACCCGCTGACTTACGAGGAATACCTGTCGCTCATCGAGAAGGGTTGCCTGCACCCGATCGATAAGGCCGCCGTGACGGTGGCCGTCTACACCGGCCTGCGGCCGGGTGAGCTGCTGGCGCTGGCCGTGGAGGACGTGGCGCCGGACTTCAGCAAGATCACGGTGCGCCGCTCCATCACGCAGTCGGTGACGTTCAAGGTGCCCAAGACGAAGAAGGAGCGCACCGTGCTGCTTCAGCCGCCGGCACGCGAGGCGATGAAGGTGCTTGTCGCCGATGCCGAGCAGCGCGAAGCGGCCGACCTGACCGTTTGGCTGAACCGCCACGAATCGCGCATCGATCACGTGCGCGTGCTGCTGTCGCCGAAGACGCAGGCGCGCAAGAAGATCGTCAACGACTACTTCGTGCCGAGCGCCTGGAACACCAAGTGGATCAATCTGGTGCGGCGCGCTGAAATCCGCCCCCGTCCGCCCTATCAGACCCGGCACACCTTCGCCTGCTGGAACCTCACGGCACGGGGCAACCTCGCTTTCATCGCCAACCAGCTGGGCCACAAGGACTACTCCATGCTCGTGACGGTCTACGGTCGCTGGATAGACACGGAGTCCTCCAGGGAGCTTGAGCGTATCTGGGAGGGCATGCAGAACATGGCCCAAACTACACCAAAATTACGCCAAGAGCAGCCGGCGTAATCGCTAATCTGTTGATTTAAATGGATAAATTAGACTTCTCAGCGCATACGCCGATGATGGCGCATTCCGAAATTTCAAGATGATGATTGCCGGATCAATAAGAATCAAACTTTTTCAGCATTGTCAAATTGCGAATCGAATGCAACAATTCAGCATGTCGGGAACACTATTTACTTCGAAGGTAACAATCACGAGACTTCGTCGGCTTCATGGAAGTAGTGATCTTCCCCTCGCGCTGCGCGTTGCACATGGTTCGACCAACTTCCGAGCTAGGTGACGACGTCGCACAGATGAAAGATCGCGTCGAATACGTACGCAGCGAGAAAGTCCCCGGGCTTGTGCTCGGTGAAGCGCGGCTGTCCAAGTTCCGCTTCGAACGCCACTTCCATCTGGACTATCACATCGGTTTAGTGACCGAAGGAGCACAGCGGCAAAGGTTGTATGGCGAGGATCGGCTGCTGACACCGGGCACCATCCAGCTCATGCCTCCCGGTGAGATCCATGACGGCATCTGTGCCGACGATGGCTTCTACACACTGAAAACATTTCGCACCTCCGCGGAATTGTTGAATGGAGTCGCCGAAGAAATAACAGGGAAACATGAATTCGCCGCTCTTGGCGGTGCGGTTTTCCAAGATCCTGTGCTCGCCAGGCATTTGTCCCGATTGCACGATGTGATGCGCGACCACCGTGCGGTTGATCCCATGGAAGCCCAATCCGAATGGATGGAACTTCTGCATCACTTGCTTTCTCGGGCCGGCATGGTCAAGCATGTGCCTATCAAAGGCACGCTTTCGCCGACGCTGTGGCAACGCGTTCGAGACTATTGCGATACCCACTTGGCGGAGAAAATTACGCTGGACGAGTTGGCGACCGTTTGCGCCCTTGAGAGATTTCAGTTCCTCAAGCTCTTCAAGCAAACGGTGGGGATGACACCGCATGCATGGCTCGTTCGCCTTCGGTTGGAGCGCGCATGCTTCCTGCTCGGCAGTACCAAATGGCAGTTGACTCAGATCGCCCACGAAGTCGGCTTCTATGATCAAAGCCATTTCACGCGGGCATTTCGCCAAGCCTTTGGCGTACCGCCATCTCAATACTGAACAGTGTGATGCCCGGCTGCACCCGCAAGGGCAGAATGAGCATGCCGCACACGCACACGCACCCGGCGCGCCTGCCGCCCACCGCAGTCAGACCTTCCATAGTGTTCATCCTCCGAGATACGCCAGTTTCAAGCTGTCGTCTCCAGCGAGTTCGCCCCGCTGTCTGCTGGCACCACAAAACCCGTCTACAACACATAGCCTCGGTCCGCCACCTGCAACGCCTTGTTGGCGAACTGCTCGACGAGGAAGACGGTGACGTCTTCATCACGGATCGCGCGGATGATGTCGAAGATCTACGCAATGATGGAAAGCAGTGCTGGTGGCATCTTTTGCTGCTTCGAGCCATCACGCGACGTGGCACCACGCGAATCCCAATCGATTTCGATCAAATCGCTCGGTGCGAAACGTCGTACTGTATTGAAAGCTGCCCCTTCTTTTCCTTCAGTTTCAAGATGCTGATTTGGCCTACTTGGTCAGTGGACGCTACGTGTGTGCCTCCGCAGGCGGACGAAGGTTGTGATCCAAATCCCACCAATCGAACTCCGTCCTCAACGCGGGTATGCCGGGGAGCATTGCTCACCACCAACTGGTTCACTGCCGCCTCGACTGCTTCGGCTGCTACCGGCTGAGCACTGGATGTGGCTTCGAAAACCACGCGTGCCTCCCCCGGCCAGTGGTGCCCTTTGGTGGCATGCCAGCCAAGCGGCTCCATCGAGTTTGCAATCAGATGCCCAGCCGAATGCAGGCGAGCGTTCAAACTCCGCGAGTCGGCCAGAACTTCGATATGCGCATCACCTGGCATCACTTCGCTGTCGGTAACGTGAACCACGCTGTCGACGTCCTGGAAGACGCGGACAACCCTTGCGCGGTTGATCGAGCCTTGATCCGAGGGTTGCCCGCCGCCCTGAGGATGAAACAGAGTGGCTGCCAGCACCACTCGAAAGTTCCCGTCCTCCATAGGCGAACAACTCAGCACTTGAGTTCGCATTGACAAGTCGTCGCTCTCGTAATATTTGCGTTGTGTCATTGATTTGCTCTCAAATGAGTGAGCCGCCAAACGTACCGATGGCGGTTTGCGGCGCGGCGACGATGGAGATCTAGCGTTGCCAAGGGCCATCCCTGTACACCAATAAGTCGATACATTCCGTCACGTCAGTCTCCAACACACAATCCAACGCCATCGCACTTCATGCATTGCGCCACCTGGTTGCTTTCGAACTTAATGCAGACTGATGCGAAGTTACTGCCCCGATGCGAAATGATAGGCACAGCGCGGCACTAACGCTTGTAAAAAATTGACGGATAGACTTGCGGCCACGACGCGCTTCCGCTGCGCGGCATTCTCGCCAGGAGCTCACGCGGAAATGGGAGATGCCGCATGGAGAGGAGACGGCATGCCGATAGGACCGCGTTGAGATATACACAGCATCCGTTTAATTTGCGGAGAGATCCGTGCAGTGACTCACTCGCCATGCGCGCGCTTTTTGGCGTCCATAAAATGACGTGGAGACAGCAAGGCGTTGACGCTGTCAGGCGAACGCCATGTCGGACAGACACGCTGCAACCGTCCGGCACAGCGGGAGCTTGCCCAGAAGATCGCGAGCAACGCCGTCCTGTCCAAATACGCGATCATCAGCTCCATCAACCGTATCGCCGACATGGCCGACCGAACGTGCTGCGCATCGAGCCGCTGATGGCGTCTCGACCCTTCGGCATCCATCGCTAACGCCTTCGCGCGTGTCCGCGCTGCGCGCTTCGCTTGCCGATCCAGCAACGGGGTGTGTGGCGGTGGGCTGGCTTGCTGTTCCCTTCACCGTATCACGCCGTTCTCGTCGTCAAGGTCTGCGCGCCCCGCCCTGCGGTTGTGCGCTTGCGTCCCGGCGGCCGTCTTCGAACCCTGACCACTGCGCTGCGCCGTGCTCGTGCCGGTCTCGGGCAATCCCGCCCGATTCACGGAGCCGACCATGGCACACGATCTCTTCTCTTTCGATTCTTCTGTTCTTCTGGTTCGCGATGTCGCGGGCGACTACCGGCCGGCCGATGTCGGCGAGGTGCTGCAGGCCGCGCAGCGGCTGCTGGGACAGCAGTTGCAGGGACGCGAGGTGCTGTCGTCGCCGCAGGTGGTGCGCGACTTCCTGCGGGTCAAGCTTGGGGCGTTGGAGCACGAGGTGTTTGCCGTGTTGATGCTCGATGCGCAGAACCGGCTGATCGAATACGTCGAACTCTTCCGCGGCACGGTGAGCCAGGCATCGGTCTATCCGCGGGAGGTAGTCAAGGAGTCGCTGGCGCGCAATGCTGCGGCTCTGGTCCTGGTGCACAACCATCCATCAGGAGTTGCTGAGCCGTCGCGAGCCGATGAGCACCTGACACAAACGCTGAAGGCGGCGTTGGCGCTTGTGGACTTGCGGGTGCTGGACCACCTGATCGTCGCGGGCAACGACGTGCTGAGCTTTACGGAGCGCGGGCTGCTGTGACACAAAGGGCCTGCGGGCCCTTTTGATTCTTTCTTCGTCGTGCGCGCTGCGCGCGTGGTCGGTGGTTCTCCAGGGGACTGGCTGGCGCCAATCCCCGCCGCGCAGGCTTGGCGCCCCTCGATACCGCCGACCAGGTGGCGCCTGATCGGCCAGTGCATGTTGCCGATGCGCGCTGCGCGCGCTTGGTCACCTCCAGCTAGGCGTGCCCACGGCACGCAGTGGCGCTCGCCGCGCGGCCGTGGGTTCGTCGCTCCCCTGGCCGTTGGCCGGGTATCCGTCTTTCCGTTCCTTCATCGCTGACCCCGCGACCGTAGCCGCCGGTGCCTGGCCGTCAAGGCGCGCAGGGCCGTGTCCTCGCCTGCGGCTGCGGGCCGCACCAACCCTGCGCTTGTTTCCTTGACGGCCCGTCCCCGCCGGCCCGGTTTTTTCGCGGGCGATGAACTCAGGAAAGACGGCGGCAACGGCGACCAGCCCAGGTCGCTGCGCCGAACCCACCGAAGCCAACACCGGGCTCCGAATCTTGGAATCCGGCTGGTGTGGGAAACCACAGGAGAGCCGCGCATGCAGACACCGACACCTTGAACCCATTCCCTTTTTCTTCCTTTTTTCACTTTCAATGTCCCGGCACGGGACAGGAGTTTTCAAATGAACACCGCTACCTTTCATGAAACTACCGCCATCGCCGCAGCTGCCGCAGCCGTCACGGCATCGCAGAAATTGATGCTGATTCCGCTGTCCAAGCTTCGGACTTCCAGCCGCAACGCTCGCAAGAGCGGGGGCACGTCCATCCCCGAACTGGCCGCGAGCATCGCCCGCGTGGGTCTGCTGCAAAACCTAAACGTGGTGCTGGCCGCCGATGGCGAGCACTACGAGGTCGTGGCCGGTCGCCGTCGCCTCGCCGCGCTCAAGCTGCTGGTCAAGCGCCGCAAGCTCGCGAAGGACTTCGAGGTGGCCTGCCTGCTGGGGTCTGATGCCGCAGCGCGCACCGTCAGCCTGACCGAGAACGTGCAGCGCGAGGCCATGCACCCGGCCGACCAGTTCGAGGCCTTCGCCGATCTGGTGGCCGAGGGACGGCCCATCGAAGACATTCCCGCCGATTTCGGCGTGACGCCCTTGGTAGTGCAGCGGCGCTTGAAGCTCGCCAACGTCTCGCCGCGCCTGCTGGCCGACTACCGGGCGGACGCTGTGTCGCTGGAGCAGTTGATGGCGCTTGCCATCACCGACGACCATGCGGCGCAGGAAGCGGCGTTCTATGAGTCGCCGCAGTGGCAGCGCAGCCCTGAGGCGCTGCGCGATCACCTGACACATGATGAAATCGACGCGGGCCGCGATGCGCTGGCGAAGTTCGTGGGCGTTCGGACCTACGAGCAGGCTGGCGGTGCGGCGCGGCGCGACCTGTTCGCGAACGAGCAGAACGGCATCTTCCTCACAGACGCGGCGCTGCTGGAATCGCTGGCGCGAGACAGCCTCGTGCCCGTGGCCGAGCAGGTGCAAGCGGAGGGCTGGGGCTGGGTGGACGCGGCACCGCGTGCCACCTATGCCGACCTGCACCAGTTCCAGCGCATGCGAAGCAAGCGGCGTGAACCGAGCAATGCAGAGGCCAAGCGCATTGCCAAGCTGGAAGCGCAGCAGGGCAAGCTACAAGACCGACTCGATGACGAGAACCGGGATATGACGGACGAGCAGGCGCAGGCCATGCAGGACGAGATGGAAGGCCTGGGCAACGAGTTGGAAGCCATCGAACGCACGCTGGTGGTCTATCCGCCGCGCGGGATGGCGACGGCGGGGGTTGTGGTGTCACTCGACCACATGGGCGGCGTGATCGTGCATCGCGGGCTGCTGCGCGAGGAACAGGCCAAGGCGTTGCGGGAGCGGAAACGCGGCGGGCACAGTGCGGATGACGAAGCCGAAGACGGTAGGTGGCAGGAGGCCAAGCTCACCATTTCGGAGAAGCTGGTCAAGCGCCTGAGTGCCCATCGCACCGCCGCCCTGCAGGCCGAGGTCGCCCGGCATCCGCATGTGGCGCTGGTGGCCGTGGTGCATCGGCTTGCGTTGCGCGTCATCCATGACGCGCACTACGGTTCGCCCATCAACATCACCGCCAACCCGCAGGACCGTCTGGAGCAGTACGCGCCGGACGTGGCCGAGGCACCGGCTGCGGTGGGCATGCGACAGGTGCGGGAGGCTTGGGGCAAGCGCCTGCCCAGCAAGCCGGATGCGCTGTTCGCCGAGTTGCTGGCAATGCCACAGCAGGAGCTGCTGTCGCTGCTGGCAGTTTGCGTGGGCTTCACGGTGACGGCCATCGCTTCGCGTGAGGACGACGCCCCGGCCGCTGCACTGGCACACGCCGTTGGGCTGGACATGCATGCATGGTGGACGCCGACCGCAGCGGGCTACTTCGACCACGTCTCCAAGGCCAAGGCCCTGGAAGGGTTGCAGGCCTTCGCACCCGGTGAAGTGAACCGGCTCGGCAAGCTCAAGAAGGCGCAGATTTCTAGCGAGGCCGAGCGGCTGGCAGCGGGTAAAGGCTGGCTGCCTGCGATGTTCCACGCCCCGGAGGTAACGCCGGCTGACGTCGCAAGCGCTGAACCGCTTGGTGAGGTGCAGGTCGATGCCGAAAACCACGAGGACGCGCACGCAGCGGCGTGATTCCCATGATTCCCCGGCCGCGGAGCCGGGGATCGAGAAATCGGCGCGACGCGCGCGGCAGGTCTGCCGCGCGCGTTTTGACTTCCGGAACGCGCAAGCCCAACGCTCCCTGCGTGCCGCCCTACGCCAGCGCTCGTTGCCGTCGGTTGGGGATGTCTGCTGGTCGCGGGAGCATCGAACAGCGCCGATCGCCCGCAATCCAGCGCGTTGATCGAGCCTTCGACAACCCCATCCGGATACCCCATGAACCACCAAGGCGTCAGCGAGATATTCTTTGAAGAGTCCTACACCGTGCCGGCGGACCAGACGGCGAAGTCGCTTTTCGCGCGGCTTCCTCACGGAAACGGGTATGCGGAGCGACTGATCGAATGTCTTGCCACCGGATACCTGGTGGCGGTGGTCGAATCCATTTGCATTCGTGAGATGCAGCAGCACGTCGATGCCGTCGCCGAAGTGGTGGTCGGCCGTTCGATCCGTATCGACCATCGAGGACCGATCCCGCCTGGGTCGCCATTGCAACTGCGCGGATGGCTCGAACGGCTGGGGGACCGGAGCGCGACATTCCGCGTTCAGGCCCACGATGCGCACGAGGTCGTCTGCGAAGCCACTGTCACGCTGGTGGCTGTCCAGCGGGCGCAGATGGAGTCGCGCATCGCGACAAAGGTATTGGCACTCCAATGCCCTGGAACCTAGAAGTGGGCGTCCCGCCGGTGGCGGAGCGCGGACACGACGCAGCTTGCTGCGCTCGGATGTCGTGCAAGCCGTTCTGAATAAAGCGGGCGAATAGTCCGCCAGACGACGGTGGCTCACAGAGAGCGTTCCGATGCGCAACTCCTTCCGCGCCACAAATGCCGATCCACTGGCAGCGCCGATGCGGTGGGATCGTTCTCCCTTGTCGTTGCGCGGCTGACATGGACAGGGATCGCTTCGGGGGCCGTGCAGGAAACGCTGTTGCGGCGGAGACGGTGCAGGGGCCATCGGTCCTTTCGGTACAGGATCACCCCCACATCGGCCTTGCATTTGTCGTGAATCCTGCCGAGGGCACGGCGGCGCGGCACTTCGTTTCGCGCCGCCTCGGGCTTGTTCGCCGCAACCGTCCGCCCCGACAAATTTCCCCGACCTGCGGTCTTCCTCGCGAGGCAAATTTCTCGGGCCTCCCGGTCCTTCACTGCGTTGCGGCCCCTTCGCTTCGCTGTGGGATGCGGCGCGCCCGGACCCTCACCCATCGGATCACGCCAAGGCCGCGATGGGCGCGACCTGGTTAACTTCAAAGGACTTCATCATGGCCAACATCGGCACCTTCACCGCACAGAACGACAGCTACACCGGCACGGTTCGCACCCTGACGCTCAACGTCAAGGTCAAGATCGTGCCCAACGACAAGGAGAGCGAGAACGCTCCGGACTACCGCATCGTCGCCGGCAACTTCGAGATCGGCGCGGCGTGGAAGAAGGTCAGCCGGGCTACCGAGCGCCCCTACCTGTCGGTGACCCTGGATGATCCGTCGTTCCCGGCAACGATCTACGCCCGCCTGGTCGAAGGCGACGACGGCACGCACAACCTGATCTGGTCGCGCAGCAAGGGCGACTGAGCGTCGCCCTCGGCGCCCCGCTTCAGCGGGGCGCTGTTCCCCTGCAAGGCCGCTACTTCAACAAGTCAGGCAGACAGTCGGCGAACGCGGGCTGGATCTTGCTCATCGGCTTGCGACGGCTTCATCCCACGTCAGCACCGCCAGGGTCATGGCGGTCATCGTGAGCAGGCCATTGGAATTGCGCAGAATCTGCAGGGCCAGGTGTACCGGCAAGCCCTCGGACTGTCGGCGCAGCGGGTGGATGCCGCCGTGAACGAACGAGTTCAGTGAATGCCAGGACACATCCTTTAAATGCGCCAGCATCTGATGCGCGGCCGCGGGCACGTTGGGTCCTACACGCTTGCCGATCTGCTCGATCATCTCGCTGGCCGAGGGGAGATTCTTCGCGGCCTGCTCGCTCTGCGGGGTCAGCGGCGCGCTGAGCCTTTCGATGGCCAGGTCGCTGGCGGCATATTGCAGCCACATGGCGCGGGTCAAGGCCTCGAATTGAAGCCGCATCAAGCCGACCGCCGACGTGGCCAATCCCATCGCCATCAAGGCGCGCAGGCTGAGCCCATGCTCGAGCGCCACGGAGCACATGCCGAAGGCGGCCTCTCCGCGAGGTGAGGGATCGAACTCGGCGCCGTCGAGCAGTTGCAGCAGCGCTTCGTGCAGCTCGTCGGACCGACGGAGCATGACTTCCAGGGGTTCGTCCAAGGGTTCTTGTTGGGGAGCTTCCATGCAGGCATCGTATTCGCTCGGTGCTGTTATTGAGCGACAGCAGATCGGCGCAGGCAGGCACCTGTCTAGCGGCTTTGCGGATGTACCCGAATGAGTAAACACGTATCTGCGTCTGCTCGCCAATCCGCTTTCACGGCTTTGCGCTTCCACGGTTCAACGGCGATGCGTGAAGGCGGCTTTACGCTTCGGAGGGTTTTGTTAAATGCCGGATCGCCGGCTCTACGACTCTCCAGATATCCGTCATCCAGACCAAGCGTTTTTGTGCGTCTCCGGCGATGCCGGCCGCGCTGTCGTGCTGCGCATCGAGCCGCCGGTGGCGTCTCGCCCCTTCGGGCTTCCATCGCTGACGCCTTCGCGCCAGCCGGCGCTGCGCGCTTCGCTTGCCAAGCCAGGTGGGTGGCGCTGGTGGGCGGGCTGGCTTGCTGTTCCCTTCACCGTATCACGCCGTTCTCACCGTCAAGGTCTGCGCGTGCTGTGCATGCTGGCGGCCTCGCGGCCGTCTGTCGAACCTTGACGGCTGCGCTGCGCCGTGCTGCTTCCGGTCTCGGGCAATCCCGCCCTGATTCCTTCCAAGGAGAAGACCATGACGAAGCTCATCACGGACGAACAACGCGCGCACCTGCTGGCCAACGGCCGGCAGTCCCTCGAACAGGAAAATTTCGACCCCGCACCGGTGGTCAAGCTTTTCACCCCCGACGCGGGTGCGACCTGGCTGCTGACCGAGATCGACCCGGACGACCACGACCATGCATTCGGGCTGTGCGACCTGGGCCTGGGCTACCCTGAGTTGGGGTGGGTCAGCCTGGCGGAGATCGCGACTGTGCGCGGCCGGTTCGGGCTTCCCATTGAGCGGGACTTGCACTTCGAGGCGCAGAAACGCTTGAGCACCTATGCGCGCGAGGCACGTCTCGCCGGTCGAATCGTCATCTAGCCATGAAGCATTGGCCGCCGGCGACAGTCGGCGGCCGATCTCGCCCTACTCCTCATCCCTGGGCAGACGCGCCTCGGTTTCGAGCATCAGTTCCCCAGCGCTACGGCCCAGCGCTCGAGCGATCTTCAGGATCATCGCCAAAGTCGGCATGTGCTCGCCACGCTCGATCTTGCCCATGTGCGAACGCTCGATGCCAGCCTGGTGCGCCAGGGTTTCCTGGGCAACGCCATCCTCGGTGCGCAAGGCGCGCACCGCATCTCCAAAGGCCCGTGCCGGGCCTGCCTCGAATGTCGTCGCGCCGGTCGGCCGCCCGCGCTGTATTCCCTGCTTCTGCATCAACAGAAGCGTTACGTTTTAAAGCAATTAAAACCACGTTATCTTTAACTCATAAAATGCTGGCTTGCCGTGACTGCGGCAGCGCTGATGCAAGCGCTGCCGCACTTCCATCGGGCGCTTCCCCGGTTTGCACAGTTCTATTTGAAAGCTATATTCGTATTCCTCCCGGCGATAACGATGACATTCCTAACCGACGAACAGCGCCTTCGAATGCTGGCAAATGGCGCCGCGCGCACGCGTGGCGAAACCGTCGATCCACTGCCCGTGGTCAAGCTCTACACCCTCGACGCAGGAGCCGCCTGGTTGCTGACTGAACTCGATGCTGACGGGGATCGCGCCTTTGGGCTGTGCGATGCCGGCACCGGCAGCCCTGAGCTGGGGCAAGTCAGCCTCTCGGCCCTCGAAGGCGTCCGCGGCCCGCGCGGCATGCGCATCGTTGCTGATCCACACTTCAAGCCGCGCCAGCCACTCTCCGGCTACCTGGTAGACGCACAACGCGACGGGTCGATCAACGACTGACCGATCGCAGGTAGTCGCCGATGGCGCGGTGCAGCGTCGCCTCGAAAGCGACCTTGTGCGCCCTCCTCTGTGGCAGGTTTCCTCTTCCAAGGAGGATCCTGTGACCAAGCCCGACCCCGAAGATCTGCCTGGCGCCCCGTGGGCCCTCACTGCCGCCTATCTGTACGTGCTGGACCTTGACGACTCAAGCGTCGCATGGGAATACCTTCGCCGCCACCCGGGCTACGGCCTGGATTGGGCGCGTCGCAGGCGCGTAGTGTCCTTCGCCCGCTGGGGGTTGCGATGTCGCCGAAGATCCAGGTCTCGACGCGCGCTCTGCGCGTCCGCTATGGCTGTCCTTCCAGGACGGATTGCTGCAGGTGCGGGTCGCGCATGCGCACGACGCCACAGCCCACCGTTTCGACTTGTGGCGAATTCCCGGCCGCAAGCGCCTGGCGCTTGACGGCCCGGACCTGTCGCTCACTGCCGACCTCAGCGCACGGCGCATGCGCTTGTCGCTGTCGGCCACAGTGGCTGATGGCGCTGCCTATGTGAGCGCAGTGCCGCTGACGCCGCGCCTGCGGGGCCAGCTCGATGCCTTCCATGCGCAGGCACAGGCCCTGAAAGGCCATGCGCCTCGCGCCGATCCGGCGCGGGCGGTCACCCGCGCCGCGCTGCTGCACCTGCGCGCCCTGCAGGCGCTCGACGCCGCGCAGGCGGGCGCGTCGCACCGCGACATCGCCCAGGCCCTGTTCGGCCTTGAAGCCGTCGTCCTGCGCTGGCACGAGGATGGCGAACTGCGCGCGCAGGTGCGCCACCTGCTGCGGCGTGCGCAGGGGTACATGAGCCGCGGCTATTTGGCCCTGGGCGGCGTATCGCGCACCGCAGCAAACCACCCCGGAGACGAACCAGTACGCTGAATCTCTCCCTGCCTTGATCGAGCCCGATTTCCGAGACTGCCTCCATCGGGCCGCGAACGGTTTGCGGCCCATCGACAGCGATGGAGTCCGTCATGGCAGTTGGCAGTTCGTTTCCTTCCCGCACGGCCGCAGCGGCTGCGCCGCAGCCTGCTGCGGTTCCGGCTGTGTCGGTCAACCCCGAGTTCCTGACGACCGACGAGGCCGGCGCCTTCCTGCGGCTGTCGCCGCGGACGCTGGAGAAGCAGCGTGTGCTCGGCGGCGGTCCGCGCTTTCGCAAATTCGGGGCGCGCGTGGTTTACGCCGCTGCCGATCTGCGCGCTTGGGCTGACAGCCACACCTACGGCATGACCTCGGATCCGGGCTACGTGCAGCGCGACTCCGTCCGCTAACCTACCTTGGGCAACGCCGCATGTCCAAGCGCATGAGCGAACGCGAACAGCTCTCGCTGTTCCGCGCGCTGCCGCACGACGGCATGGCGCTACGTGATGCGCAGGACCTGATGGCCTACCCCTTCTTCTCGCTGGCCAAGACGCCGCGCATCGTGCCGATCCGCTTCGAGGCTGGTGGCATTTCGCTCACCGTAGAGGGTGTGCCCGAGCACGGCATCGCCACCATCTGGGACGCTGACGTGCTGATCTGGGCTGCCAGCCAGATCATCCAGGCCAAGAAAGAAGGCATCCCGCCTTCCCGGCTGATGGTGGCCACGCCGTACGAGATCCTGCGCTTTGCGCAGCGGGGCACCGGTCGCAGCGACTACCTCGCGCTGCGCGCCGCGCTGGACCGCCTGCAGTCCACCACCGTCGCCACTACGCTGCGCCAGCGCGAGCGCCCGAATGGCGGCAAGCGGGTGCACCGCTTCTCGTGGATCAATGAGTGGAAGGAGTACATCCGGCCGGATGGGCGCTCCGACGGCATCGAGCTGATCCTGGCCGACTGGTTCTTCACCGGCGTGATGGAAGAAGCGCTTGTGCTCACGCTCGATCCCACGTATTTCCGGCTTTCAGGCGGCATCGAACGCTGGCTGTACCGGCTCGTGCGGAAGCACGGCGGTCGGCAGCCCAATGGCTGGCGCTTCGAGATGCGGCACCTGTACTTGAAGTCCGGCGCGCTCCAGCGCTCCCGCGACTTCGCCGCCCACGTGCGCGGCTTGGCACTGCGCCAGGCGCTGCCGGGCTATCGCTTGTCAGTCGAACGCAGGGGCGGAATCGAGTGGTTGGCCTTCCACCCTCGCATCGACAACTCCCCGAAAAGCGACTTATCCACTCCTGGTGTCGACCGGGACTTATCCACAGCTTCTGTTGAAGAACCTGTGGATTTCATGGGGACGGACTCGGTGGATCACCGGCGCGGGACTCGGGTGATCACCGGCGCAACCATCGGTGGATCACCGGCGCAAAACGTCCCACAACCCGCACCCAGCAACGGTTTCGGGCCTCCCTAAACATCTAAAGAGATACATAAATGGAAGTCACGCGCGCGCGAAGCGAAGCTGCCCAGAAAGTGGGCAGCGCCTTGCAGGAAGCAGTCCGAACACCAGAAAACCGCTTGCCAGGAAGACAGGACCGGCCAGGCAAGGTGGTCGCATTGCTGAACCAGAAAGGCGGTGCGGGCAAGACCACGCTTGCCACGCACCTGGCCGGCGAACTGGCAATGGCGGGAAGCCGCGTTACGCTGCTCGACGCCGATCCGCAGGGCTCGGCCCTCGACTGGGCGCAACGGCGGCTTCAGAACGGCCAGGGACGGCTCTACGGGGTGTTCGGGCTGGCGAGGGACTCGTTGCACCAGGAGGCGCCGCAGATCGCCCTGGAGGCGGATTACGTGGTGATCGACGGGCCACCCCGCGTGGCGGCTCTTGCACGCTCCGCATTGCTGGCGGCCGACCTGGTGCTGATCCCCGTCCAGCCCAGCGCCTATGACGTGTGGGCAAGCCACGAGATGGTGACGCTCATCGCCGAAGCCCGGGTGTTCAGGCCGCAGCTTCGCGCGGCCTTCGTGATCAACCGGCGCATGGTCGGCACGGTGATCGGCCGCGAAGCGCGCGCCGCCCTGGCCGATCAGCCCTTTGCCGCGCTGCAGGCCGAAGTCTCGCAGCGCATCGTGTTCGCCGACAGCGTGGCCGCCGGCCGGCTCGCATGCGAGGCCGCGCCAAAGTGCGCCGCCGCGCGCGAGATCGCGGCACTGGCGCAGGCAGTGCAGGAGATGCTGCAATGACGGCATCCGCTCCTTCTGCCGTACCGAAGCGGGCATCCATCGGCCGCAAACCTGCCGCCGACCCGGCATCGACGTGGGTGCGCCAGGCGGATGCACCGGAGAGCCTCGCGAAGGCGTCGCTCTACACCGCACGCCTTACCGTCGACGTGACGCCGGCGCTGCGGGGCCGCATCAAGGTGATTGCCTTCGAACGTGGCGTCACGGCGGCCGAAATGCTGCGCGAGCTGCTGGAGCGCGAATACGGTGGAGGCCCGTCATGACGCAGCCGTCGCCCATTGCCGCGCAGACCTGGCCCCACGCAGCGCTACCGCCACGGCCTGCCCCTATGCGCGTCTCGCTCGCCTTCGTCGAGCATCGCGTGAACGTCTGGCTGCGCTTCGGCCAGCCAATGCGCGAGACGGTGCTCGACCGATGGCGGCGCGTGGCAATCTTCGAGCCCAATGCGGTGTGCTGTCGCGTCAAATGGATCGGCAACGACTACGGCACGGCGCTCTGGCAGCTCATGGTCCTGCAAGCACCGATGCCGTTCGATGGTGCACAGCGGATCGCCGGCGTGGTGCCGGGCGCGCGCATCCTGCTGCGCGCCGATGGCGAGGAGCAGGTCAAGGCGGTGCTCGAAGTGATTGACGCCATCGAAGCGCTCGGCATCGAACCGGCCGCGGCTGCCGCCACATACTGGCAGACCGTCGGCAACCGGCTGGCTGCGCGCCAGCCACTGCCGGACTACACCAGCGAGCGTCATGCGGCGCATGTTGCGCGCGGGGCGCTGCGATGAGCCGGCGGGTACTTCTTGCCGGCATGGGCATCGGCCTGGTTGCGCTGTGCGCGCCGGCCTTCATGCCGATGTCGGTGCATGAACGTGTGTTCCTGGTCTACAACCCGACGGACAGCGTGCCGCGCGGCTGGTACCAGGTTCGCAGCATCGACAGCGCAGCTGCGCTGCACGTCGGCGGCATCGTGCTCGCCCGGCTTCCTGTCGACGTGGCAGCCTTCGCAGGACAACGCCGCTACCTGCCGAGCGGCGTGCCGATCCTCAAGCGTATTGGCGCCGTTGCACCGCAGTCCGTGTGCGTTCGAGAACAGGTCGTGCTGATTGATGGCGCAGTGGCGACGACCGTACGCACACATGACGGCGCACGCCGGCCACTGCAGCCTTGGCAGCATTGCCGCCCCCTCGCCAGCGGCGAACTGTTCCTGCTCAGCGACACGAACCCGGCGTCTTTCGACAGCCGCTACTTCGGCCCCATCACCGCCTCTGCCGTGCTCGGCATCGCGCGACCGCTGTGGACCTGGAACGCCCCATGAAGCTTGCCTTGTCGCATCACCCAACATGCGGCGGGACTGCGGCCGGGCATGCGCCCCCGCTGCACTCCATCGTGCAGGGAGCCCGCCGCCAGCGTGCAGTTCGCGCTGCATCGTCGCTGCCCCTCGGGCAGCGCTGCGCACCCGGTGCGCCGCTGGCGGCAGGTCGGAGCCGGGAGCGGACGCGGAAGGCGGAGACGGAGGGCCAGATAAAGGGGGTGGCACGCCGCGCCTCTCCAAGCCAGTCTGCACGTAGGGTTGCGGCGGCACCGCAAGGGGTCTTGCGCGTGCCGCACAGAGACTGGAATCCGCGTGACAGGGGCGGTCCCCGCGTGCTGTCTCCGATGCGTTGCGCTACCGTGCGCTGGAGTCCTCATGGCTGGCAATGATGACGATCGCTTTCGCATCAAGCCCGCGGCGCCGAAGTCACGCGGCGGAGCGCGCTCGCCGCGCTTCGTTTCGCAGGTCCTCAGGCAGGTATCAAAAACAGGCGCGAAGGCCGCCGGCAAGAGCCTCCGCAGACCCGCAAACACGTTCGGACGAGGTCGTGTTGCGGCCGCCATGGCCGGCCAGCGTCTTGGGCCGAACGCGCGACGTGTGGTCATCAAGTCCCGCTTCGTTGTGCTGCGGCGGGCCAGTCCGAACTCGGCGGCCGTTCACCTGCGCTACATCGAACGTGATGGCGTCACACGGGACGGGCAGAAGGGCCAGGCCTACGGCGCTGACACCGACGTGACCGACCTCAAGGCCTTTCAGGAACGCGGGCAGAACGATCGCCACCAGTTCCGCTTCATCGTCTCGGCTGAGGATGGCCTGGAGCTGGAGGATCTGAAGGGCTTCACCCGCCAGTTGATGCGCCAAATGGAGATCGACCTGGAGACCCGATTGGATTGGGTGGCCGTGGACCATTGGGACACGGACAACCCGCACACGCACATTGTGCTAAACGGCCATACTGACGGGCCCGCCAGCCGCAGAGAAGATCTCGTGATCGCCCCAGACTACATGGCCCACGGCATGCGCCTGCGGGCCAGCGAGCTGGCCACCGAATGGCTGGGGCCTCGCACCGAAACGGAAATCCGTCACAGTCTGCTGCGGGAAGTTGACCAACAGAGACTCACCAGTTTGGACCGGGTTTTGATCCGGCAAGCCGGCCCCGATGGCATCGACCTGACGGACAACTCGCGACATCAGCGGAGCCAAAACGCACTGCGGGCACGGTTGCAGCGGCTCGAAGGCATGGGCTTGGCCGAGCGGATGGATGCAAATCGCTGGAGGCTCCGGCCCGGGATAGCAACCACGCTTGACGCCATGGGCGAGCGCGAAGATGCGCTGGACGCGATGCGCCGTGCGCTCAAGGGGCAACAGCGCGAACTGGTGGTGGTTGACGCCGGGAGTGCCAACTCCGCGTCCGTGGTTGGCCGCATCGCCGGCAAGGGGCTGACCGATGAATTGAACGACCGCAGCTACCTCGTGGTCGATGGTGTCGATGGCCGCGCGTACTACCTGAAGGTGCCGGTCGGTACCAACCTGACCGAGTTACCAATGCACGCCATCGTGGAGGCCAGGTCACCGGGGCAGGAGAAGGCCGTGGACCGCAACATCTTGGCGGCGTCGAAGGGAGGCATCTACAACACTGCCAGTCATTTGGCCCAGCACAGGCAGGTCGGGAACCGTGAGCCGCAGGCTGCCGTCGAAACCCATATGCGGCGGCTCGAAGCCCTGCGCCGGGCCGGCGTTGTGGAGCGCATGGCCGATGGCACCTGGAAAATTCCAGATGACCTACTGCAGAAGGCGCGGGAACACGCAGCGCAGAAGACGGGACAGGTAATCGAGGTACGCTCGCATCTGCCTATTGAAAAGCAGGTGAGCGCTGTTGGGGCGACTTGGCTGGACCGTAATCTGGTCGCCGGTGGCGGCGTGGCGAACCAGGGCTTCGGCGCACAGGTTCACGACGCGACGCAGTCCCGCGTGGACTTCCTCGCCAAACGAGGCTTGGCGGAACGCAGAGGCCCGCGCGTGGTCCTCGCACCTAATTTGCTGGTAACGCTGCGCGACCGTGAACTGGCAATCTTGGGCGAAACATTGCAAGAGCGGACTGGCCGAATCTACCGCCCGCTGCAAAACGGCCAACCGTCCCGTGGTATCTATCGCCAGTCCATCCAACTGGCTAGCGGCCGCTTCGCCATGCTCGATGATGGCATCGGTTTCAGCCTGGTGCCTTGGCGGCCTTTCATCGAGCAAAGGCTAGGACAGCACCTGTCGGCAGTTGTACGCGGTACATCGATCACATGGAATGTTGGCAGGCTGCGCGGACCGGCAATTTGAACCCGCAGCACTTCAGCGCATCGGTTCACATGCGAATCGGCCAAACAGGCCCACGGTACAACCCTGGCCTCCACGAGAGCCTACGTGACAAAGCGTGCGCCGCACCGCATGTGCCTCCAGCAGTGCGGGCATTGCGAAACCTTCCACTACCCACCGGTGCCGCGCTGCCCGTGCTGCCTGCAAGAGGCCTTGTTCTGGAAGCCGCTGTCGGGCAAGGGAACCATCTTTTCCCGCGCGGTGTTCCACCGCAGCTACCTGCCGGCCTATCAGGCGCCCTACCACGTAATCGCTGTACGGCTTACAGAGGGCCCCTCATGGTGTCCAACTTGTCGAGCCCGGCTCCGGCAGGTTCCTGGATAGGCCGGGCCGTAAAGATGGTCTATGAGGAGATGCCTGACGGCGTGATGCTTCCGAAATTTGTTCTGTAGCCTCCGACGGGCAAGGACGCGGTGCTTGGTTATGCCTAACCATGCCATGGACGGGATGCGCTGGACGTTTCCCGTCGACGCGTTAGCCAAGCGGGGGCGCAAACAACTTTACTAGCCGCCCGAAGCAGCGGGATAGCCTTGAGGTGATCTCTATGACTGCCGCCTTAGGGCGCTTGAATTTTCAATTTGTCAGCGAGACGAGCATTGCGGAGCATGTCCCGTCGCATGAGCTCCTTGAGTTCATTCGGCCCGACACTCATTGGGACCACCCCCTGCATTGCTAACGTCTTTTGAAGTTCCGCAGCCTGCAGCGCAGTCTCAAACTCTCTACGACGATCAACTACAACGGATGGGGCTAACGCCCCGGGACCCGCGACCATCATCCAAGCATCAACGGTTTCCGCTTTAAGACCCAGTTCGCCCCAAGCGGGAACTTCTGGCAGAGCGTCGACACGCTGTCTTGTGGTCACAGCGAGCGGTACCAATTGTCCGGCTTGAACGCTACTAACCACTGCGGGCAGCGGCAGAAGTGAAAAGTCGATTTGACCCGCGAGCAAATCAGTCACCATCTGTCCCGAGCTTTTGTATGGCACTGTGGTAGCAGCAATACCAGCAGCGTCCTTCATCACAGCGCTGGCCAAGTGAATCACGGTACCCGGCGTATAGCCCTCCGTTCCGGCCCCCTTGTTGGACCTCGACCACTCGACAAACTCGGCGAATGTTCTGACTTTCAGGCGCGGGGATACAACGAGTACGAGTGCTATGGCACCGATCAAGACTACTGGTGTTACGTCATTGATCGGGTCGAACGGCACCTTTCCGAGGACGATGGGGTTGACGGTGTGGTTCGCAGATATCAGGCCGAGTACCCTTCCATCTTTCGTCGATTGAGCAAGTTTCGAAGTGCCGATTACACCGGCCGCCCCTACGATGTTTTCGACGACGGTCAGCCGGCCTGCGACGATCAGCTCGTGCGCCAATGCGCGCGCGACTGCGTCTGCACCTGAGCCAGCAGCGGTCGGCACGATCAACCGCATCACCGCCTGAGCCTTGGCCGTGACTGCATGTGCCGCAGCGAGCGCCACGATCGTTTGAAGAAGGTTCCTGCGTCGCATGAGAATCCCTTCGTATTCGATTGAAGATGTCAGGTTAAAGGTTAAGACTTCATCGCCGTGGCTGAAAGTGATTAGTGGGCACCTCTGTCCGTTCCGCGCAGGCAATTTTGCACGCGGGCTGCGCCTCGCCCTTTCCAATCAGCGGCGTTCGCGCTGCGCCGTCTTCCACGAGTACGCTCTGTTCGCCGCGAACGGAGCGATCACACCACCTTCAGCTCATCTTCTCAAACGTGGGCGGGTTCTCAATCAACGCGGCACCGATATGTCTCAGACCCGATTGCCCGTGAGCTCCCTGCCGAGTTTGGCCCCAATCATCATGCACGCGCCGGCTGTGTTGCCGCTGATATGTCGAGGCATGATCGAAGCGTCGGCGACCCAAAGATTCTCGACTCCTACGACCCGGAGATCTGGTGAGACAACGGCATATTCGTCAGTCCCCATACGACAGGTCCCGACTGGATGGTACGCAATTGCCGTGTTGCGCCTGATGTAGTCGTCGAGCGCCGCGCCTTCCGCCTGAGCAGGAATGTATTCGCCTTGCACCATGCGGGACAGTGGCGGCTGCCCGACCAGCTTTCTCACCAAGCGGACCCCACGCGATAACGTCTCGATATCAGCAAGGTCTGATAGTAGATTGGCTGCGATTTTGGGCGCGACACCCGGATCTTTGCTTGCCAGCTCCACGTTACCTGTGCTGACTGGGTGGTTCTTGCTCACCAGAATTGTGAACGACGGAAAATCGAGCATTGGCTTGGGCGACGTCAGGCGATCGACGAAACCGATCGGAGAGAAATGAAGCTGGATATCGGGATTTTTCTGCTCGGCGGATGTCTTGAGGAACCCGATTGCCTCGAAGACGCTGGCAATCGGCCCTTGCCCTCGGAGTCCAAACTTCGCTGCGAGCGCGATCTTTTGCAGGGAGCCATTCGTCAAATTGTGCGACTCAATGCTCGACCGAAATACCATCCTGATCAGTGGGTGTTCCATGAGATTTCTGCCCACTTCCGGAGCGTCGACCATGACGTCGATGCCGAGTTCAGCAAGATGTCGAGCGTTGCCGATGCCTGAAAGCATCAGAAGCTTTGGCGTATTGATCGCGCCTGCGCTCAGGACGACGTTTCGCGCGCTTGCCAAGCGAACCTCCCCCCCCTGCCTGTAGTGAACGCCTTTGACGCGCCGGCCCTCGAAGGCGAGCCGTTCGACTTCTGAGCAGACCATCACCTTGACGTTCCGCAGTTTGCGGATGGGTGAGAGGAAAGCATCCGCTGCACTGACCCGAAAGCCCCGCCGCTGCGTCAACTGCATGAGCGCGACGCCTTCTTGCCGCCGACCGTTGTAGTCCGGATTCAATGAATAACCAGCAGTTTGGGCGGAATCGAGGAACGCCGAGGTCAGCGGATGCACGTCTCGCACCGTTCGCACGTTAAGCGGCCCGCATCGACCGCGTGACTCGAGCGGCAGATCGAATCGCTCGATCTGCTCATAAATGGGTAGCACATCGGCATAGGACCAGCCTGGATGTCCTGTTCCCGACCCGATCGCCTCGGCCCATGCGTCGAAATCCGAAGGCGCACCGCGAACATAGATCGTTCCATTGATGCTGCTTGATCCTCCGAGAACCTTCCCTCTAGACCAACTCTCTCGCCGACCGTGCCTGCTCGGATCCGGCTCACAAAAATAGCCCCAATTGAAGCGACTGCCCGCTTGTACGGCGCCGGCGGGAACCCGGATATACGGAGAACGATCAACGCCCCCTGCCTCGAGGATCAGAACCTTGTTTTTGCCATCGCGGGCTAGCTGATAGGCCAGCGAACAACCCGCCGATCCTGCACCCACGACAACAAAGTCCCATTCGTCCAAGTTCATACGTTACCAAGTTGCAGGAAAAATCAGCCCCTCTAGGTCTGCGACGCAAAGCTCGGACTTCCCGCTTCTCACAGCAGTTGCGGGCGGGATCCGGCCCGCGGCAGTTAGACCTCGCGCACCGCCGGCAGTGCAGCCATTCAGCCCCGCTGCCGCCCTTTGGGGAACGATCAGAGTCTATCCAGCGGCAGCGCGTTCGACTTGGCAGAGCGCATATCAAAATTGACCGTGCGTTCGCATGCATATTGGAAATTTTCCGAGCGGCTCCTATGGAACGTGCCGGCACCGGACATTCTCTTTCGGTATTGCACAGGACTTCTCATCACATGAGATCGTTCAAACGCTCACTTTGACGCCGTGGTGAGATCGCTGGCTGCAGATACGAACTCTGTGTCAAAAGACCCGTCCGGACGGACAACCCTGGGGTCCCTGGCCGGCCCTAGCATCTTGGCGAAAAGTACACACCAGCCGCAAATCGTATGTCCACACCATCAGTTCCAAATTCTTCAGACATCCATCCATTCATCCATGGCAAGGTCATCGCTTCCACATCAGTCGACACAATTTCCGTCATCAATCCGGCAAACGGCATGCGCATTGCAGCGATGGCAAGCGGATCGCAGGCGGACGTGGACGCCGCGGTGGCATCAGCTCGGCGGGCATTCGAGCATGGAGCATGGCGAAAGGCTGGACCGGCAACCCGACAGAAGGTGCTGCATGACTGGGCCGATCTTGTGGCGAAGAATGCGGACCGTTTAGATGCACTCGATGCGTTGGAGATGGGTAAGCCCACCTCTCTGAAGCGGTTCAATGCGTTGGGCTCGGCCGGCCGCATTCGATATTTTTCAGAAGCATTGGACAAGCTCTTCGGGGAAGTCTCCCCGAGCGGGCCATCGATGTCGATCATGCGAAGGGGCGTTCCGCGCGGTGTGGTGGCTGCGATCGTCCCATGGAACTTTCCTACTGCGAACGTTGCGGTCAAGGCGGCGCCTGCACTGGCAGCCGGGAACTCGCTAGTGCTGAAGCCGTCGGAACTGGCGTCCCAGTCGGCCGTTTTTTTGGCCCGTCTCGCCCTCGAGGCCGGGCTGCCTCCCGGAGTCTTCAACGTCGTGCCAGGCAAAGGCGACGTCGTGGGCCGCGCACTCGCCCTGCATGACGACGTGGACATGCTCACTTTCACAGGTTCTAGCCAAGTCGGAAAGCTCATGCTTCAATATGCCGGGCAATCCAATCTTAAGACTGTCATCGCCGAGTGCGGGGGGAAGTCTCCCCAGATCGTCTTCGATGACGGTGTGGATCTGGAGCAGGCCGCAGACAGCATCGCTTCCATGATTCTGCTGAACTCAGGGCAATGGTGCAGCGCAGGCAGCCGCCTTCTGGTTCAACGGCAAATCGCGGAACAACTCACCACCAAGGTGGCGAGACGATTCGCTGCTTCAGTGCTTGGCAGCCCCATGGCGGCGGACACGACTTTCGGGCCCCTGGCATCAAGAGCCCAGATGTCGCGAGTGCTGTCCTATGTGGAGGGTAGCGTGCGGGAAGGTGCCCACATCCACACCGGCGGCAAGCGCGTTCTCGAAGAATCAGGAGGTTTTTTTGTCGAGCCCACGATCCTCACGCATGTTCATGAGATGTCTGCGGTCGCGCAGGAAGAGGTCTTCGGATCCGTGCTGGCCGTCATGCCGTTTGACAACGAAAGCGACGCCATCCGGTTAGCGAATGGCACTCCTTATGGACTCGCCGCATACGTCTGGACCGCGAGCCTGTCCACCGCATTCAGGATGAGCAACGAGGTGCAGGCCGGAACGGTCGTTGTCAACGCCGCTGCCTCTAGCGGCGACGGTCCAGGCTATGCAGCCAGTGTCGAGCCATATGGGCTGTCCGGCACAGGAATCGAAGGAGGCTTGGCGGGCCTTCGCACCTATCAGCGTCAGCACCAGACGTGGTTCAACATTTGACATCGACCTGGCAGCGCGCGGCGCGATGGTACGCGGGAATGCGCACGCAACGCCGCCGGGCGTAGGCCTCGGCGTCGCACACGGCGCCGAGGATATCAGACCGCGAAGAAGCTCCTCACGAAAGACGGACGTGCTTGGGAGCTAAGCCGTATCGCCGCAAAAAAGCGCGCGAGAAGGACGAGGTCTCAGAATACCCCGCGCGGAATGCAACCTCACCCACCGACAACTCGCCCTCACGCAAAAGATCGTAGGCGCCTTGCAGCTTCCTATCACGCCAGAATGCCTCCACGGACGTACCGTAAATGGTCCGAAATCCGGTGACCAGCTTGGTGCGGTTGATACCGGCCCGGCGTGAGAGTTCTGCGAGGCTTGGCAAGCTCTCTGTCTCGTTTGTAAGGAACCTGTTGATTTCCTCGATCCGCAGCCTGTCCTTCGCGGACAGCGAGACTCCACGACGCGGTGACTCGAGACTTTGAGACAGGCACGTGTAAATGTGCGTGGCAAGCTCAAGATACCTGGCAAACATGAACGCCCGCCGTGGCCCTCCAGTCAGTGGGCTGGACAGCATGTCATTGACCGCGACCTGCATTCTCGGCGTGAGCGCAACACCGACATTGCGAACCTCGTCACAGGGAGCCTCATCCATTAGCCAAGAAAGCCCACTCGGAACCGCCGATCGAGACAGCTCCAACAGACGCGAAAGTGCTCCCGGCTTAAGCCACAGACACCCAACTCGCCAACTCCCGTCGTTCGCGATGCGCTCGATCTCGGTGTGGCGAGGGTACCGGGTCACCATGCACGCATTGCCGGGCTGCTCAATGGTTCCGTGACTGGAGACTTTCTCGACACCGCCACCGCCCAACCGGACACAGATGTGGATCCAGTCATCACGGACGAATTGCCCGTGCCTTAAGGACCAGGGCGCTGCGCCTGCGCTGGTGAAAGCCATCGCATCGGTCGCGAACCGGACGAAGTCGTGGACATATGGAACGCCATCTATAACTTTTCTGACGGACAACCCTCTCTCGTCGTCATAGTAGGCGCCGAGAGGTTGAAGCGCTTTTCCATAGAGGCTGTGCGCAAAGCTCCAGTTGAAGACCGCTTCATAGTCCACAAGGGTGGTCTTCATACAGCCCGGCCCAGCAGCGCCAGAAGTTCGGCCGCCGTGCCGTCGACGTCGTGCTTGCTGCATACGTGGTACCTGCGCTCCGCCCACGGCTCTGCCAACGGGATGATAGTCAGGTTGAAATGCGCCGCGTAGGGTTGCACAAGCTCCGTAGGGAGCACAGCGATGCCCATGCCCGCTTGTACGGCCTTCAGCGCCGTGTCGATCGTCGGCACCAGCAGGCGGTAGTTCACCCGAAGACCGCGTGAATCGGCTACGCGGTTGACCAACCCTCGGCTCGCGCTTGAGCCAGTGAGGGCAACGTGAGCTTCCTCCGCGATATCGTCGAGTATGCAGGCACTGCGGGCCACAAGCCTGTGTCGCGCGGGGACGATGACGCCCAGCACGTCCGTTCCTAGAAAGTGTGTTCTAAGGCAGCTGAGGTCGACGTCGTCCCGGCAGATGCCTATGTCTGCGGAACTGTCGAGCAGGCGTTTGACGATCTCCGAGCTGCTCGATTCGTAGATCTCGACCTGGACCTTCGAAAAAGCCAGATCGCCAAGCAGCTCGGAAACCCTGTCGACAAGGCGCCAGGAGATTGACGAACTGCATGTCAGCACCCGAATCAGGCCGCTTGGAAAACTCTTCGACTGCTCGATGCTGCGCGTGATGCGATGCGCAGCAGAGAAGATGAGCTCGGCTTCATCAAGAATGATCTTGCCGAAAGCGGTGGGGCGCATGTTGTTGCGGTCCCTGTGCAGCAGGGCTGTTCCGGCTCGTCCCTCGAGGTATGTCAAACGCTTGCTTACCGCCGAAGGCGCCAGATGCTCGAGGTCCGCGGTCCGCGCAATGCTTCCTGTCCGACATACCGATGCAAACAGGCGAAGGTCGACGAAGTCAAAGTCTCGCATGACAACTGCCTAACAGTATTGGGCAAACAACAGGGTCTTGCCGCTTGTGGAGGGAAAGTTTGTCCATCGGACTATGCCGGTTCGCGCGCGCCAAAGGGTGACATTCGGGAACATCCAAGCGTGCTCACTTGTCACTTTATTTGACGGCCAAGCAATCGTAATCTCGCAACACATTCACAACTTGATGATACTGCGATGCATTGCACAGACCCCAGACAAGCGGCAGCTGGACTCTATGAGGGGCCGGCCCTGCAAGTGCATCCATTGAAGATCGCCCGGTATCGGCAGGGTCTCAGGGCGCCCGTGAAGCGGCCGCCAGAGCAGCTCTGCTTCGGCCGGGTCTTCGCGCCATCCGAAGCCCACCGTTTTCCGCGCCCTGGGCGAGGTGCCTGATGGAAACGACCAGCGACAGCGCGTGGACGCGTTTTCAGGAAGCAGTCAAAGATGGTGAGCGGGGCTTCGTGGACCGCTTGCTGAAGTACCTTTCCTGGCCAACGATCAGTGCGCAGAACGTGGGTATACGCGAGGGGGCCCAGGTCCTGTGCGAGGCGATGACACGCGCCAGCCTGAAGGCCGAGATCATCGAGACGCCCTTCCACCCCGTGGTCGTAGGGAAGTCCGCGATGGTAACGGGACGTAGAACGATCCTGTGGTATGGGCACTATGACGTACAGCCTGCGGAGCCCCTTGATCAATGGGTTACGCCTCCCTTTGAACCCAGAGAGCGAGATGGGCGGATCTATGCACGTGGTGCGGGCGACAACAAAGGCCAGCATTTTGCCTTCCTCATGGCTTTGGAAACCCTGGCCGCAATGGGCGAGTCCGCACTTTGCAACATCATCATGGTTGTCGACGGCGAAGAAGAGATCGGCAGCCCTGGGTTGCCGTCGTTCGTACAGAAACATGCTGAATTGCTCGGGCAGGCAGATCTTGTCGTAGTCGCTGACGGCTCCATGCATCCCAGCGGCAATCCCTTGATCCAGTTCGGCGTACGGGGAGTCGTAGCCTTCGAGTTGAAGGCATCGGGTGCCAACAGAGACTTGCATTCGGGCAACTTCGGAAATGTCGCGCCGAACCCGGCCTGGGACATCGTGCACCTGCTGTCGACGATGAAGAACAGCCATGGAGACATCACGGTAGAGGGGTTGCATGACGCGGTGGTAGCCCCTACCGAAGCCGAAGAAGCGGCTATGAAACGCATTCCCCTGGATGTGGACTCGATTCTCAAAGGCCTGGATCTGGAGCGCCTGGACGAGCCGCAGGAATTGAGCTATTTCCACCGGTTGATGTTTCGCCCGACGCTCACCATTAACGGCCTGAGTTCAGGTTATTCCGGTGAGGGAGCCAAGACGATCATCCCCGCCACAGCTACAGCGAAGTGCGACATACGCCTTGTGAACGCGCAGGAGCCCGAGCATGTCCTCCGGTGCCTTAAGGCGCACGTGCGCAAGCACGCACCCAATGTCACGCTCGTGCGCAGCTTCGAGATGGCCCCCGCCAAAACTCCCATGGACTCCCCTATCGCCATGCGACTGTCACGGGCCATAGAAAAGGTGCATGGGAAGGAGCCCTATCTCTATCCAACGGTGGGAGGCAGTCTGCTGACGAGCGTTTTCAGCAAGGACCTTGGTCTACCGACGTTCGTGGTTCCCTATGCGAATCACGATCAACGAAATCATTCGCCTAACGAAAACATCTGCGTCAAGAATTTCTTGGATGGCATCAAAACGAGCGCAGCCATCCTTATGGAACTTGCCAAGACCGACGAATAGCCGAAAGACCTCGATATGCAGACTCCCGAAGATTTTTTTGCCGCCACACGCCACGAGCTTGAGTTGGTCAGGAAGGCTGATCTGTTCAAGGCCGAACAGGTCATCTCCTCGGCGCAGGATGTCGTCATCACTACCCTCAGCGGCCAGAATGTGCTGAACTTCTGCGCGAACAACTATCTTGGCTTGGCGTCGCACCCGGAGGTTATCGAAGCCGCCCGCGCCGTTCTGTCGGAGCGAGGCTTCGGCATGAGCTCGGTACGGTTTATCTGCGGAACACAGGATCTCCACAAAGAGCTGGAGGCGCGGCTGTCTCGGTTCCTGTGCTTCGAGGACACGATTCTCTACAGCTCAGCATTCGATGCCAACTGCGGCCTGTTCGAAACACTGCTCGGCCCCGAGGATGCCGTCATCAGCGATTCGCTCAATCACGCATCCATCATCGATGGGATACGTCTGTGCAAGGCACAACGCTACCGTTACAAGCACGACGACCTCGACGACCTGCGAGATCGCCTGCGCGAGGCGGATGCCGGCGGCGCACGCAACAAGCTCGTATTCACGGACGGCGTCTTTTCAATGGACGGCACGATAGCGCGGCTGGACCGGATCCGCGCTCTCTGCGACGAATTCGGGGCATTGTTGGGCGTTGATGATTCGCACGCCACGGGGTTCGTAGGTAAGACGGGACGCGGGACTCACGAGCACCACCAACTCCTTGGTCGCGTGGATATTCTCACTGGCACCCTCGGCAAAGCACTCGGTGGCGCGTCAGGTGGTTTCACCTGCTCCCGGTCTGAAGTGGTTGAGCTTCTGCGACAACGCTCCCGCCCCTACCTGTTCTCCAACACGCTTGCTCCGGTGATCGCTGGCGCCTCTCTCCGGGTGCTGGACCTGCTCGAGGCAGACACCCGACTGAGGGACAAATTGGAAACGAACACGCAGCAATTTCGCAGCGAGCTTTCATCGCGCGGGTTCTCCATCAAGCCGGGCAGCCACCCAATCATTCCAGTGATGTTGCATGAAGCAGAGAAGGCGCAGCGCTTCGCCCGTCGCCTGCTTGAACTCGGAGTGCTGGTGACGGGATTCTTCTACCCTGTCGTGCCGCGCGGCGAAGCACGCGTTCGAGTGCAGATCAGCGCGCAGCACACTCCGGCGCAGCTCGACACCGCGCTCAGGGCGTTTGCGCAAGCCGGCCAGGAACTGGGGCTGGTCGCATGAGCAGCCCTACCCGCATCTTAGTGATCGGCGCCAACGGCCAACTGGGCAGCGAGCTGTCGCTGGCCTTGGCCGACCTGCACGGAAACGCGAATGTCGTCACGGCCGATAAAGTCCCGAATGGGCGCCACGCACACATTGACCACGAGATGCTGGATGTCACCGACTTCGGTCAGTTGACGGATGTCGTGACGCGACGCGGTATCACTCAGATCTACCACTTGGCGGCGGCCCTCTCCGCCACGGGCGAGTCCGCCCCGAGATGGGCCTGGAACCTGAACATGGGGGGACTTCTCAACGTCCTGGAGACCGCGCGCGTGCGTGGCCTCGAGAAGGTTTTCTGGCCCAGCTCAATCGCAGCATTCGGTCCCACGACGCCGGTCGATCAGGTACCTCAACAGACGATCATGGAACCCACCACGGTCTACGGAATTTCGAAGCTGACAGGTGAAGGCTGGTGCCGATGGTATTTTGAGAAACACGGCGTGGACGTGCGCAGTCTGCGCTATCCCGGCCTTATCTCATACAAGACCCTTCCCGGTGGCGGCACGACCGACTACGCCATCGACATCTTCCATTCAGCCGTGAAGGGGAGCCGCTACACCTGCTTCCTCGATGAGGATGAGGCTCTGCCGATGCTGTACATGGAAGATGCCGTGCGCGCAACGCTGGAATTGATGGAGGCGCCTGCCGGTTCGATCACTCAGCGCGGCAGCTACAACTTGGCGGGAATCAGCTTCACACCGGCCGAGCTTGCGGCTGAGATTCGCAAACACCGTCCCGATTTCAAGGTGGTTTACGAGCCGGATTTCCGGCAGGCCATCGCCAGCGGATGGCCCAACTCGATTGACGACAGCGTCGCGCGACGGGACTGGAACTGGAACCTCCGCTTCCACCTGGGCGACATCGTGAAGGACATGCTGAGAAATCTCTCTTGCAACCCCATTCGCATCTGATCACCCACCGGTGAGCGCGCCGAATTTTTTCCGATTTAGATCTATACAGGAGAGAACGATGAAGAGACTAATTCCCAACTTGCTCGTCGCGGCCGCGCTATTAGGCTCGAGTCTGCTCTTTGCTCAGACTAAGACCGCGAAGATCGTCGTGCAGACCGACATAAAGGTTTTGGACCCGACGTTCACTACTGCCTACATCACGCGCGATTTCGGGTACATGGTGTACGACACCCTTTTCGCGCTGGACAGCAAGAACGTTGCGCGCCCTCAGATGGTGGACACCTGGACCTCATCGAAAGATGGCAAGCAATGGAGCTTCACACTCAGAAAGAATCTCAGATTCTCCGACGGCAGCACCGTCAGCAGTGCGGATATCGTGGCATCGATCCAGCGATGGCAGGCTCGCGATAGTCTCGGCAAGCAACTCGGCGCTGTCGGCGCCGAATGGAAGCCTAATGGCCCTGAAGGTTTTACCCTTACCCTGAGCGAACCGTTCGGCATGGTGTTGCAAGCGCTCGCCAAACCGTCGTCCTTCCCCCTGGTAATCTTGCCAGAACGGTTGGCGAAAGCGCCCGCTACGTCTCCGCTTTCAGAGGTTACGGGTTCAGGCCCCTACATGTTCAAGCGCGATGAGTGGGTTCCTGGCAACAAGGTGGTGTTCGTCAAGAACCCACACTACGTGCCACGCAGCGAGCCGGCCGACGGCCTGGCAGGTGGCAAAACCGTTGCGATAGACCGCGTGGAATGGATCTACCTGCCGGACGCGAATAGCGCGATTTCCGCTCTCAAGCAGGGCGAGGTGGACATGATTGCGGAGCTGCCGCCCGATTTCATTCTGCCTCTGCGAGCCGATCCTAATGTGAAGGTGCATGCTGGCGCCGTGCTGCAGGGTTTTCTCGTCCCTAATCATCTGTTCCCGCCGTTCAGCAGCGCCAAAGCCCGTCAGGCGGTGCAAATGGCCGTCAACCAAGAGAAGTTCATGGCGGCCGTAGGAGTGCCGCCCGACATGCGTAAGGCGTATTGCGGCAGCTGGTTCATATGCGGCAGTGCAAACGAGACAAATGCGGGCGATGAAGCCTTCCGCCGACCGGACATCGCAAAGGCCAAGCAATTGCTCGCCGAATCCGGCTACAGGGGCGAAAAGGTCGTTCTGCTCGTCGCCAGCGACATGCAGCACACGAATGCGCTTGCAATGATGGCTGCAGCGACGATGCGCAGCATCGGCATGAACGTCGAGATGCAAACGATGGACTGGGCCAGCATCGTCGCTCGGCGATCGAAGAAGGATGCGCCCGATGCCGGTGGTTGGAATATGTACATCACAGCCGGCGCCGAGTTCGATGTCAACTCGCCGATCACAAATGTCTACCTGGGTGCCGCATGCGGCAATTCCTTGCCTGGTTGGCCATGCGACAAGCGCCTCGACGAACTGCGCACAGCGTGGGTCCGCGAGACCGATGCAGGCAAGCAGAAGCAGCTCCTGGATGAATTCAACAGACGCGCCTATGAAGCCCCAGCTTACATTATGGCCGGGCAGTATCAGTCGGCCTTTGCAGCGCGAAGCACTCTGAAGGGGGCGGACAAACTATGGCGAGGCATACCGCTGGCTTGGATGCTGGACAAGTAGGCCGACGCCATGAGCTATGTCCTGCGACGGTTGGCAGCCACGCTGCCCGTGATGACCGTGGTAGCGGTGGTTGTCTTTCTTCTGATCCATCTTTCGCCTGGTGATCCCGCGGCGCTCATCGCGGGCGACTTGGCATCTGGGGAGGACATTGCCAGGTTGCGCACCGCCCTCGGCCTAGACAAACCCTTGTTGGAGCAGTTCATGCTTTGGCTTGGCCGGCTGGCGACGGGCGACCTTGGCACCTCCATCTTCACGCAGGTGCCGGTGTCGCAACTGCTTGGCCAGCGGCTTGAGCCAACGGCCTCCATCGCTGCTCTGACGATGCTTCTCACTCTGCTCGTGGCGGTGCCGCTAGGGACACTCGCCGCCTACCGCGCGGGCAGTTGGATAGATCGCCTCGTGATGCTATTTGCGGTACTGGCGTTCTCCTTGCCAGTGTTCCTCGTCGGCTACCTGCTGGTCTATACCTTTGCTATTCAGCTTTCCTGGTTGCCGGTGCAGGGCTACACCCGCTTCGCCGACGACCCTGTCGCCTGGCTGCACTCACTGGTTCTGCCCTGCGTAAACCTAGCGTTGGTGTACATCGCACTTATCACTCGGATGACCCGGGCCACTGTGCTGGAGGTCTTGAACGAGGACTACATCCGCACCGCGCGCGCAAAAGGGCTTGGCGTCTTGCCAGTGCTGGGGCACGCACTGCGCAACGCGGCTATCCCCATCGCCACCACGGTCGGCGCCGGCATCGCGCTGCTAATCGGCGGTGTCGTTGTCACCGAGACGGTGTTCGCCATTCCAGGCGTCGGCCGGCTGGTGATCGATTCGGTTCAGCGACACGATTATCCCGTTATTCAAAGCGTGCTGCTCATCTCGGCCGGAGTGTATGTGCTTATCAACCTTCTCATCGACCTGAGCTATCGGCTTTTCGACCCACGCATACGCTACTGACCATGTCTGCCCTACCCACGACGACCCCGGCGGCAGCGCCGCCGGACAACATGCCCTTTGTATTGCCGCGGTTTAGGTGGGCACGCAAGCACCCCACCCTAATCGTTGGAACGATCCTGCTGATCGTCATGGCTGCTCTGTCACTGCTTGCACCTTGGATCGCCCCGCACGACCCGCATGACATGAACGTGCTCGCGCGAATGCAGCCGGCAACGCGCGAACACTGGTTTGGGACCGACGCCCTGGGCCGCGACGTCTTCAGCCGCGCGGTCTGGGGCGGTCGTGTCTCGATGATTGTCGGTCTTTCGGTGGGCGCGCTCGCCACTGTGTTGGGCATCGTGCTCGGGCTTCTTGCGGGCTTCATACGCCAGGCCGACGCCTTGGTCATGCGCATCATGGACGGCCTCATGGCGATCCCTGGCATCCTCCTGGCCATCGCGCTGATGGCGGTCATCCAGGCCAGCCTGATCACCGTGATTGTCGCGATCACTGTGCCTGAAATTCCCCGCGTCGTGAGGCTGGTCCGCTCACTTGCGCTCACGCTGCGCGAACAGCTCTTCGTGGAGGCGGCACATGCCGTAGGCACCCGGCTGCCGGTGATCCTAGTGCGACACGTGTTGCCAAACATGGTGGCGCCGCTCATCGTGCAGGCCACATTCGTCGCCGCGGCAGCGGTGCTGACGGAAGCCGCTCTTTCTTTTCTCGGAGTCGGCGTACCCGCGCAAACACCCAGCTGGGGCAACATGATGGCGGAGGGGCGCAACTTTGTCGCAGTAGCTTTCCACATCGTCCTTTACCCCGGCATCCTCCTAGCAGTTACCGTTCTGGCGATCAACATGCTAGGCGACGGCCTACGCGATGCGCTCGATCCGCGCCTTGCACGGCAACTCTGACTATTGCGCCCATGCTGAACACCCTGCCCCGAACCGCCCTTCCGACTGGGGAACCGTTGCTCGAAGTCGACGATCTCCACACGCACTTCGACACACTCACCGGGCCTGCGCGCTCCGTGGACGGCGTGAGCTACACCGTGCGGGCCGGCCAGACGCTAGGCGTGGTGGGCGAGTCCGGCTGCGGCAAGAGCGTAACTGCCTTGTCCATCCTGCGGCTGCTGCCGACGCCGCCCGCGCGTATCAGCGGCACGGTCCGCCTCCGCGGCACTGACCTTCTCCGCATGAGCGAGCGCGATATGCGCCAGATCCGTGGCAACCGGATCTCGATGATCTTCCAAGAGCCCATGACTTCGCTGAATCCAGTGCTTACGATTGGCCGACAGATCGCCGAAACAGTGCAGCTGCACCAGAAGTTTGGCCGCGCAAAAGCTCTGGCGCGCGCAGCCGAGATGCTGCGGGTGGTGCAAATTCCGGACCCAGAGCGACGCTTGAACGAGTATCCACACCAGCTGTCTGGCGGAATGCGCCAGCGCGTCATGATCGCGCTCGCGCTCGCCTGCAACCCCGAGGTACTGATTGCCGACGAGCCGACCACGGCGCTCGACGTGACCATCCAGGCGCAAATCCTGCAACTCATCCGCCGTCTCCAGAAGGAACTGGGAATGGGCGTTGTGATGATCACACACGACTTGGGCGTGGTGGCCGAGAGCTGTGATCGCGTGATCGTGATGTACGCGGGGCGCAAAGTTGAAGAGGCGAACGTGCTTGAGCTGTTCGACCGCCCCCTGCACCCCTACACCCGTGCATTAATGGCTTCGATGCCGTCGATGAACGCGCATAGCGCCAGGTTGGCCGAGATCCCCGGTCTGGTACCTTCGCCGCAAGAGCCTCGTCGAGGCTGCGCTTTTGCGGCACGGTGTGCACTTGCAGATGCGCGCTGCCGGAGTCAGATCCCGCATCTGACGGCCCGCGGCACCGACCATACTGTCGCATGCTTCGCCGTCGAGCAAGGGCGAATTCCTGGCACTCTGACCGAGGTGATGGAATGAATACAATAGAAATAAAGTCATCCGTTGCCCTGCTGAAGGTGCGAAGACTACGCAAGCATTACGCGGCGCCGAAGCAATGGCTAGCGCCGCGCACACCGCCCATCCAAGCGGTGGACGACGTGTCTTTCGACGTTGCCCGCGGCGAAACCCTTTCCCTGGTCGGCGAATCGGGCTGCGGCAAGACGACCACGGCCAAGTCGGTCATGCGCCTCATTGAGCCAACCTCCGGGTCGGTCCAGCTTGATGGCGAAGAGCTCACCACGCTAAGTTCCGAGCAGATGCGCCTGCGCCGCCGCAATGTGCAGATCATCTTCCAGGACCCATACGCTTCTCTGAGTCCACGCTTGCCAGCTGGCGAGATCGTCGCCGAGCCACTGAAGAACTTTGGCATGAGTTCCATGAAGGAACGGCGCGAGCGCGTGGACTGGCTCTTCAGCAAGGTGGGGCTGCGACCCGAGGCGACCAAAAAATATCCGCACGAGTTTTCTGGCGGACAGCGTCAGCGTCTGGGCATAGCTCGCGCGCTTGCGCTCAATCCGAAGTTGATCGTCTGCGACGAGCCCGTCTCAGCTTTGGACGTCTCGGTCCAGGCGCAGGTGGTCAACCTTCTAATGGACTTGCAGGCCGAGTTCGGCATCGCCTACTTGTTCGTAGCGCACGACCTCGCGGTGGTGCGCCACATTAGCCATCGTGTTGCGGTAATGTATCTCGGCAATATCGTCGAAATCACTGACCGGGACACGCTTTTTTCATCCGCACTGCACCCTTACACAAAGATCCTGCTTTCCGCGGTGCCGGTGCCCGACCCACGCACGCCATCCAAGCGGTTGCTGCTACAGGGAGATCCGCCCAGCCCGGCGAGTCCGCCTAGCGGCTGTCGCTTTCACACCCGCTGCCCCCTGGCCCAAGCAGTGTGCAAGACGGAGATGCCTGCCCTCACCGAGCGGCATTCTGAGACATCCGCAGGCCACCAAGTCGCCTGCCATTTCCGTTAGTTCGTGCGATTTGCGCGCCCGACAGAGATCATTCCGTCAACGCGCGGAGCCTTCACTTCGCGAGTCACATCATCGCGTTCTCGCAACCGCTGTGCGATGCGTTGAATTACCGAGGAGGTCCGCACGACGATGAGCCAACGCCGCTTTTGCCAGCGCCGGGCACGCAATGAAGAAGCCCACACGGAGCGAGGGATTCCTTGGCGAGGTGGAGCGGTATCGCGCCCTGAGCGTGGCTGATCTCGGTGGTTGAGTCGCTGTACCTCAAGAGCGGGCGCATGGGTCGAGAACCGACCGGCGTGCCCAAGATGCCGCGCATGTGCTGTGTTCAGCAGTGGAACGGCTCGGCCGACGAGGCGCTCGATTGCGCGCTGTACGATAGTCAGGCGCTGCGCGACTTTAAGGGCAGCGTCTGTCGCGCGAATGAGTGTCTGCAGCGACGACATTGCTCAAGCTCCAAGACTTCCTGCAAGAAATCGATCTCGCACGCGACTGTTCAAGGAGATCAACACGCACCTCGCCGAGCAGGAACTGCTAATGCCAGCAGGCACGACAGCGGATGCGAACGTCATCGCAGCGCCAGCCTTGACAAAAAATCAGGGCAAGGCCGGTGACCCCAAGATGCTCTATACCAAGATTAGAAATGCTTGGCACTTAGGCATGAAAAGGCATATCGGCGTGGATGCCGCGTCGAGGTTTGTGCACTCGGCGATCGGCACCGCCACCGGCCGCCAGCGCGACGCGACGAAATGCAGATGCGCGGCGCGAAGGGCCGCGAGGCGCGCGTCAGGTGAAGGCGAAATTCACTTCGGGCCGGAGCCCGCTCACGATGCGCGCAATCGACTTGCCCGAGCCGCACGCGTGCGTCCAGCCGAGCGTGCCGTGGCCGGTGTTGAGGAAGAAGTTAGGCAGCTTCGTCCGGCCGATGAGCGGCACGTTGCTCGGCGTCGCGGGGCGCAGGCCCGTCCAGAAGCTGGCCTGGCTCGCGTCGCCGGCGCCAGGGAAGAGTTGCTCGACACGGCGCACGATGGCTTCGCAGCGCACGCGGTTCAGGTCGCGGTCGTAGCCGTTGAGCTCGGCCGTGCCTGCGATGCGCAAGCGGTCGCCGTGTTCGTCGGTATACCGCGAGAACACGAGCTTGAACTCGTCGTCAGTGAGCGAGACCTGGTGCGCCTTCGACGGGTCGATCACCGGCATCGTCACCGAGTAGCCTTTTGCCGGGTAGATCGGCAAGTGGATGCCGAGCGGCTTCGCATAGACCGGGCTGAGCGAGCCCATCGCGAACACGAAGGCGTCGGCGTGGATGCGCTGAAAGCGACCTTCGCTGTCGGTCGCCTCGATGTGCTCGACCTGGCCGCCGGCCTCGCGAATCGCAGTGATCGTGTGGCTCATCAGGAACTTGACGCCCGCCGTTTCGCAGAGCTTCACGAGTTCGCGCGCGAAGCGGTTGGCGTCACCCGATTCGTCTTCGGCCGTGTAGGTGGCGCCGGCGAGCTGCGGGCGGATGTGCGCCAGCGCGGGTTCGAGTTTCACCGCTTCGTCGGCGGAGATCACGATGCGCTCGCAGCCCAATGCGCGCATCTGTTCGGCGGGCTTCAGGGCGCCGTCGAACTCCTTTTGCGTCGTGTAGAAGTGCAGGATGCCCTGCGTGCGCTCGTGGGACGCGATGCCAGCGTCGCGGCGCAGTTGCTGCAGCATGTCGCGGCTGTAGGTGCCGAGGCGCACGATCTGCTCGATGTTGTGCTTCGTGCGCCCCGGTGTGCATTCGCGCAGGAACCGCAGGCCCCAAAGCCACTGGCGCATGTCGGCACGGATGCGAAAAAGAATCGGCGCATCTTCCTTGCCCAGCCACTGCAGCACCTTGACCGGCGCGCTAGGGTTGGCCCAGGGCTCGGCATGCGAGACGGAGATTTGCCCGCCGTTGGCGAAGCTGGTTTCGGCGGCCGGCGTGGCCTGCCTATCAATCACGGTCACCTCGTGACCAAGTTGCTGGAGGTAATAGGCCGAAGTGACGCCGAGCAAGCCGGCGCCGAGAACGATCACGCGCATGGGAGAACCTTTTGAAGTTGAATTGCCGCTCCCCTTGTCCTTGGTACCTGAGAGATTCGTGCTGCAGGAATCAGGCCTGCGGCAGTTGCTCCTTCGGTGCGTCACGTGGCGTGACGTCTCTCCAGACGGCATTTCGAAAGGTGCAGTACGTGACCTGTCTCAACGGAATCGAGACTGGCGGACCTGAGCGTTCATGGGAGTTTGCGCCTTCGGTGGGACGATTCGCGCCGCCCGCTCTCCTGCAGGAATGGATTCTACGGGGAACGGTTAGATGCCGGTGAACGAATACGCGAGCTCGGGCCGAAGGCCGCTCACGATGCGGGCGATCGACTTTCCCTCGCCGCAGGTGTTGCCCCATCCTTCTGCGCCGGACGCCATGTTCTCGAAGAGGTTGCGCAGGCGCGTCTCGCCGACACGCGGCACGTCAACGCGAGTCGTGCCGCGCGTTGTTCAACAGTTCAAGGCGAGCAATCGATGATCGAACTAAGGCACTTACGTTATTTTGTCGCTGTTGCTGAGGAGCTGAACTTTCGCCGTGCTGCGGAGCGAGTTCACATTGACCAGACACCGCTTTCACGCACAATTCGCGATCTTGAAGATCAACTGGGCGTTCCGCTATTCAAACGGATGCCGCGCAGACTGCTCCTGACTCCCGCCGGCGCACGTCTCCTGACGGAGGCTCGCAAGCTACTCATCAGACTGGAACGCACTCGGCGAGTGGTACGCGCAACCGATGCTCGCTGCCGTGCTCCGCTACGTGTCGGTGTTGCGGACGGTATCGCTCAGCCCAAGTTGTCCGACTGCTTCGTAAGTTGGCAGGCACTGGCCCCCGAGATACCGCTTGAGTTGTCAGAGATGACTGCCGTTGAAATGGCAGCCGCATTGCGGTGCGAAGAAATTGATGCTGGTATCTCTTTTGGATTGCCCGATGATCCGGCCATCGCTCAGGAGGCGGCTTGGCGCTATCCGCTGGTGGCAATTCTGCCTCTTCGTCATGAGCTGGCACGCTTCGAAAAGGTGGCGCTGGCCGACCTTCTGGCCTTCCCGTTCATCTCATGCAAGCCGGACGGGCAGCCCGGGCTATCGCAACAGATGATGTCCATCGTTCAGCGCTACCGCCCAGCGCCGACGATAGTGGGCGAGGCCAGCACCCTTGCTGGCTACATCACGCGCATCGCCGCCGGCATGGGTGTCGGCTTGGCAGATGCTGGTCATGCCGGCACCTTGCACCGCACCGACGTGGTCGCGGTACCGCTCCAAGAAGACGAGCGCATCATCACCTGGGTGCTTCATAAGCACCAGCGCTTCGGCCTCCCTGAGGAGCTGCAGCGCTTCCTGACCCACGCTAAGACGCTGCACTGATCGTTACAAGGCCGGCCGTATCGCAGCGATGCGTCGCGCCATCGGCCTTGGACAAGCTGCTCATCCCTTGCAATGCTGCAGGCTCGGCGGCCTTTAGGCCGCATTGATCGGGCCAGCCACTTGCGTTTCCACGTATCCGCCAGCGTATGCCGTGCCACGCCCTGTTGGGTGTGCATCGCGGCAATCCGATTCCAGACTCAAGCACTTGTGCCGCTGCGGCACATGCGTGCTGGAACCAGGACGCAAACGAAGACGGAACCAAGACGTGAAAGGGGTGGACGATGCCCACAGGCATCCTTTTCGGACAGATATTCGTTGTGCTGGGTGTGGCCTTCGGCGGCGTGTGGTCGGCAACACAGTGGACGGCTCATGCGCTGGGCTATCAACCGCGGCTCGGAGCTGCATGGTTCGATATTTCCGATGTGCCGGTTTACGAGCCCTGGAAGCTCTTCGAGTGGTGGTACTTCTACGAGGCCTATGCGCCCGACGTGTTCGTGCGCGGCGGCACCATCGCGGCGTCGAGCGGACTGCTCGCCACCGGCGCAGCCATCTGCATGGCGGTCTGGCGTTCGCGTCTGGCCAAGCGGGTCACAACTTACGGCTCCGCCCGTTGGGCAGATGCCGATGAGATTCAGCAGGCTGGCCTGATCCGCGCAACAGGCGTCTTCCTGGGAAAAGTGAACGGGAAGGTCGTCGCGTACCTGCGCCACGACGGCCCGGAACACGTGATGGTCTTCGCGCCCACGCGCTCAGGCAAAGGCGTGGGCCTCGTCATCCCGACCTTGCTGACCTGGACCGGTTCCGCCGTGATCCACGACATCAAAGGAGAGAACTGGAACCTCACCGCAGGCTGGCGCACGCGCTTCAGCCATTGCCTCCTGTTCAACCCGACTGACGCGAAGAGCGCAGCGTACAACCCGCTGCTCGAAGTGCGACGCGGCATGCACGAAGTCCGCGACGTGCAGAACATCGCGGACATCCTGGTCGATCCCGAAGGCGCGTTGGAGCGCCGCAATCATTGGGAGAAGACCAGCCACGCACTTTTGGTTGGCGCCATCCTGCACGTGCTCTACGCGAGCGAAGACAAGACGCTGCGCGGCGTTGCCAACTTCCTGTCCGACCCGGCATGCCCGTTCGAGGTGACGCTGCATCGGATGATGACAACGAAGCATCTTGTAGAGGAGGTTCACCCCGTCGTCGCTTCGGCCGCCCGCGAAGTCCTCAACAAGAGCGACAACGAACGCTCCGGCGTCCTGTCCACCGCGATGAGCTTCCTGGGCCTGTACCGCGATCCGACGGTGGCCGAAGTCACGTCGCGCTGCGACTGGCGCATCGCCGACCTGATCTCGGCCGAGCACCCGGTGTCGCTGTACCTGGTCGTGCCGCCTTCAGACATCAGCCGCACCAAGCCGCTGATCCGTCTGATCCTCAACCAAATCGGCCGGCGATTGACGGAGTCGCTCGACGGCTCGGACGGCATCGCGCGCAAGCACAAGCTGCTCTTGATGCTCGACGAGTTTCCGGCGCTGGGACGGCTCGACTTCTTCGAAAGCGCCCTCGCCTTCATGGCCGGCTACGGCCTGCGTGCCTTTCTGATCGCGCAGTCCCTGAACCAGATCGACAAGGCCTACGGCCAGAACCATTCGATCCTGGACAACTGCCACGTGCGCATCGCGTTCGCCACGAACGACGAACGCACGGCCAAGCGCATCTCGGAGGCACTGGGCACCGGGACTGAATTGCGCGCGCAGCGCAACTACGCCGGCCACCGGCTGGCCCCATGGCTCGGCCACCTCATGGTGTCGAGGCAGGAGACCGCGCGCCCGCTGCTCACGCCGGGCGAAGTGATGCAACTGCCGCCCGATGACTCGGTGGTGATGGTCTCGGGCCACCCGCCGATCAAGGCGAAGAAGCTCCGTTACTACGAGGATCGGAACTTCATTGCGCGGGTGCTTCCGCCACCGGTGCTGGCATCAGGTGTCTATGCGGATCGCCCTGCGGCACGCTCTGACGATTGGAGCGGGCTGGCTCCGCTCGCAGCGACCGAATCTTCTTCCAGTGCCGACGAAGGCGGCTTTGCCGACGAGGGAGGTCACCAGCTCAAGCCCGAACTCGAAGTGGCGCCTGACACGCGGATCTTGCCGGATGACGATGGTCTGCTGGTACTCGACGACGAGGACGACATGCCACTGCTTCCGCAGGACGTGGACCGGCAACTCACGCGCACCGCACGTCTCGCCGCCATGGACCCTGACGACGGGATCGCCCTATGAGCCGCACACGCCTGAACATCTTCATCGAACCAGAGCATGCCAAGCGCCTGGACCAGGTCTCCGCGCACAAAGGCGTTTCGAAGTCCGCCGTGATTGCGGCGGCACTGGCGTCATTCCTTTCGCCGGATGGCGAGGACCAGCGGGAGGCGGCCCTGGCCAAGCGCCTGGATCGCCTGTCGCGCCAGTTCGACCGCCTGGAACGCGACCAGGGCGTGCTGATCGAAACCGTCGCCTTGTACTTGCGCCACTACCTGACCGTGGCGCTGCCGGTACCCGAACAGCAGCAGGAGGCCCTGCGCGCTCAGGGCCGCGCCCGCTATGCCCAGTTCATCGAACAACTGGCCCGCCACATCCAGCGCGGCCGCAGCCTGGTTCGCGAGATCCATCAGGAGATCGAGCCGGTTGCACCGGCACAGCAAACGGGTGGAGGCCACCAGCCGCCCTCCTCCGACGGCGCGATTCATGGAGACGACCCAGCCATGTCCATTGAAGGAGGAAGACCATGAGGCCTATCAACGAGGCTCAGGGCGGAGGCACGGGCGACGGCGGCGAATCCGTCGGCCGCCGAATCCGCATGCTGCGCACGGCCATGGGCCCGGAGATAGCGGCGGCGCTCGATGAACCGGAGGTCGTTGAAGTGCTGCTGAACCCGGACGGCTCGCTTTGGGTGGATCGGCTTGGAACGGGCCGCGCGCCGACCGGCACCTCACTGCCTGCGCCCGTGGCCGAACGGATCATCCGGCTGGTGGCCGCACATGTACGCACCGAGGTGCATGCAGGCGCACCAATCCTTTCGGCCGAGCTACCTGAGACCGGCGAGCGATTCTTGGGCGTGCTGCCTCCCGTTGTGCGGGCGCCGTCGTTCGCAATCCGCAAGCGGGCGCTACGGATCATGAATCTCGCGCGCTACGTGGAAGACCGCGTGATGACGGCCGAGCAGGCGGCCTTCCTGCGCTCGGCGGTGCACGACCGGCTGAACATCGTCGTTGCGGGCGGTACCAGCACAGGCAAAACAACGCTCGCGAATGCGCTGCTAGACGAAATCGCAGAGACGCGCGATCGCGTGCTGATCCTCGAGGACACGGTGGAGCTGCAGTGCCGCAGCGACGACCACGTCGGCATGCGCACTGAGCCCGGCGTGAGCACCATGGCCGACCTGGTGCGCGCGACCCTGCGGTTGCGGCCGGACCGAATCGTCGTCGGCGAAGTGCGCGGCGCCGAAGCTTTGGACCTGCTCAAAGCCTGGGGCACCGGGCATCCGGGCGGCATCGCAACCGTGCACGCCGGCTCCGCCGCGGGTGCGCTCACGCGGCTCGAACAGCTCGTGCAGGAGGTGAGCATCACCGTCCCGCGCGCCCTCATCGCCGAGACGGTCAACGTCATCGTCTTCATTGCCGGCCGCGGCCGCGCGCGCCGCGTGCGCGATATCGCACGCGTCCTCGGCTTCAACAGCCATGGCTACCAGTTCGACACCTCGCTCGGGCCGGGCTTTCCTTCCATTTCCCCCAACCCGTCATCCACAGGAGAACCAACATGACGAACCTGCGTACATCCGTAAAACCGCTTCTGGTCGCCACCGTTGCTGCGGCGGTGTTGCTCACCGTTGCGCTGCCAGCGCACGCGGCTGGCTCCAGCATGCCGTGGGAGGCACCACTGCAATCTATCCTCGATTCGATCCAGGGGCCGGTGGCGCGCATCGTCGCGGTGATCGTCATCATCGCCACCGGGCTGGCGCTGGCGTTCGGCGACACCTCGGGAGGCTTCCGCAAGCTGATCCAAATTGTTTTCGGTTTATCCATCGCGTTCGCGGCTTCCTCGTTCTTCCTGACCTTCTTCAGCTTTACAGGCGGGGCGGTGCTGGCATGAATGCCACTGCGCAGATGCATGGCTCGGCGCCGGGCTTCGAGGTGCCACTGCACCGATCGCTGACCGAACCGATCCTGATGGGGGGCGCGCCGCGTACCGTGGCGATCGCCAACGGCACGCTGGCCGCAGCGGTCGGGCTGGGCCTGCAGCTTTGGTTGCCCGGCATCGCACTGTGGATCGTCGGGCACTCACTCGCCGTCTGGGGCGCCCGCGTGGACCCGCAGTTCATGCAGGTGTTCGCGCGGCACATCAAGCACCGGCAACTGCTGGACGTGTGAGGACATCACGATGATGAACCTCACCGAATACCGCAAGCGTCCGGCGCTGCTGGCCGACTGGCTTCCCTGGGCAGGGCTTGTCGCCCCCGGTGTAGTACTCAACAAGGATGGCTCGTTCCAGCGCACGGCGCGTTTCCGCGGGCCAGACCTGGACAGCGCGACACAGGGCGAATTGATCTCTACGTCGGCGCGGTTGAACAACGCGCTGCGCCGGCTCGGCTCAGGCTGGGCGCTGTTCGTCGAAGCCGAGCGGCGCGAAGCTGCCGGCTACCCCGAGTGCTCGTTTCCCGAACCGCTGTCCTGGCTCGTCGATGAAGAGCGGCGCGCCGCCTTCGAGGAAGATGCCAGCCACTTCGAAAGCAGCTACCACCTGTCGCTGCTGTATCTGCCGCCGGAGGAATCGCGTGCGCGTGCGGGCCGGCTGCTCTACGAGAACCAGAAGACCGATGGCGTGGATTGGCGTGAACGGCTGACCACCTTCGTGTCCGAGACCGAACGCTTCTTCGGCCTGCTCGAAGGCGTGATGCCTGAGATTCGCTGGCTCGACGACAGCCAGACATTGACCTACCTGCATGCGTGCATTTCGACGCGTCGACACGCCGTCGCGGTGCCCGAGGTGTCGATGCACCTCGATACGCTGCTGGCGGATGAGCCGCTCACGGGCGGACTGGAGCCGATGCTGGGCGGTTCGCATCTTCGGGTGTTGACCGTGCGCGGCTTCCCGACCTCGACCTGGCCTGGTCTGCTCGACGATTTGAACCGCCTGGGTTTTGCCTACCGCTGGAGCACGCGGTTCATATGTCTGGACAAGGCCGAATCGGAGAAAGAACTGAGCCGCTTGCGCCGCCAGTGGTTTGTCAAACGCAAGAACATCGTCGCGCTGCTGCGCGAGACGATCTTCCAACAGGAGAGCCCGCTGGTGGACTCCGATGCATCGAACAAGGCATCCGACGCGGACGCTGCGTTGCAGGAACTCGGAAGCGACCAAGTGGCGTTCGGCTACGTCACTGCGACGGTGGCCGTGCTCGATGCCGACGCGGACGCGGCCGACGAAAAGCTGCGTCAGGTAGAGCGTGCCATCCAGGGACGCGGCTTCGTGACGATCCCGGAAACTCTGAACGCGGTCGATGCCTGGCTGTCGTCGATCCCGGGCCATGCCTATGCGAACGTGCGCCAGCCCATCGTCTCGACGCTGAACCTGGCGCACATGATGCCGGTCTCGGCAGTGTGGGCCGGACCAGAGCGCAACGCGCACTTGGATGGCCCGCCGTTGATCGTCACCCGCACCGACGGTGCGACGCCGTTCCGGCTGGTCACGCACATCGGCGACGTGGGCCACACACTGGTGGTCGGGCCGACCGGCATGGGCAAGTCGGTGCTGCTCGCCACATTGGCGATGCAGTTTCGGCGCTACGCAGGCTCCCAGTTGCTTGTCTTCGACATGGGCCGCTCGATGCGTGCCACCGTACTCGGACTTGGCGGCGAGCACTACGACCTCGGAACGGACGGAGCCATCGCGTTCCAGCCTTTGGCCCGCATCGACCAGAACGCCTACCGCACCTGGGCGGCGGAGTGGATCGAGGGGCGCCTGATTCAGGAAGGCGTCGCTGTCGGCCCGCCCGAGAAAGACGCCGTGTGGTCTGCGCTCAATAGTCTGGCCAGTGCGCCCGCCGAACAACGCACCATGACCGGGCTGTCGGTCCTGCTGCAGTCCAATGCGCTGCGCCAGGCGCTGCAGCCCTACGTGCTGGGTGGTGCGCACGGCACGCTGCTCGACGCGGACTCGGACCGACTCGGCACCGGTTCAATCCAGTGCTTCGAGATGGAAGAGCTGATGCAGAGCAAAGCGGCGGTGCTCGCCGTTCTGGGTTATCTGTTCGCGCGCTTCGATGAACGCTTCACTGGATCACCGACCCTGCTGATCCTCGACGAAGCGTGGCTGTTCCTTGACGACCCTGTGTTCGCGTCGCGCATTCGCCAGTGGCTCAAGACACTGCGCAAGAAGAACGTCTCGGTGATTTTTGCCACGCAATCGTTGGCCGACATCCAGAACTCGTCGATCGCGCCGGCCATCGTGGAGAGTTGCGCGAGCCGCATCTTCCTGCCGAACCCGCAGGCGACCGAGCCGCAGATCCGCTCGATCTACGAGGGCTTTGGTCTGAACACACGGCAGATCGACATCGTCACGACCTCGCAGCCAAAGCGGGACTACTACTACCAGTCGCGGCTGGGAAACCGCGTCTTCGATCTCGGCCTGGGGCCCGCAGCGCTGGCCTTCGCCGGGGCCTCCTCGCCGGAAGACCAGCGGGCTATCGATGCCGAGCTTGCCAATGGCGATACCGGTGCATTCGCCGCCACCTGGTTGCGCCATCGCGGCCTCGACTGGGCGGCCGACCTGATCCCCTCCTTTGCTCCGGTTCATCCCTTTCTTTCATCAACCCAGGAGAACACGCCATGAAGAAGACCTTACTTGCCGTCGCCACAGCGGCCTTGATGAGCGCGCTACCCGCTGCGCATGCGCAGTGGGTCGTGATCGACCCCACGAACCTCGCGCAGAACCTCATGACGGCTGCCAACACGCTGGAGCAGATCAACAACCAGATCAAGCAGTTGCAGAACCAGGCGCAGTCGCTGATGAACCAGGCGAAGAACCTGACGAGCCTGGACTTCAGCGCCCTGAACGAACTGCGCGCTGCGCTGTCGGCGACGAACCGGTTGATCCAGCAGGCACAGGGCCTGGCCTTCAACGTGCAGCAGATGGAGACGCAGTTCCAGCAGCTGTATCCCGAGTCGTTCAGTGCGACGGTCTCCAGTGGTCAGATGGTGCTCGATGCGCGCAAGCGCTGGACGAACTCGCTCGACGCGCTTCGCACCGCGACCAAAGTGCAGTCGCAGGCCGTACAGAACTCTGCCTCGGACGAATCGACGCTGACGGATCTGGTGAACCGCAGCCAGTCGGCCGTGGGTGCCCTGCAAGCCACGCAGGCGACCAATCAGCTGCTGGCCCTGCAGGCCCGGCAGTCAATCCAAGCGCAGCAGCTTCAGATCACGCAGGACCGGGCGGCCGCGCTCGAACAGGCACGGCAAGTCGCCGTCCAGGAGCGTGCGCGCGAGGTGCGCCGCCGCTTCATGGGTGCGGGCACGCCGTACACGCCAGCGGCGGTGAATTTCTACAGCGAATGAGGGGGGTGCCATGAACAAGCTCTTCATTCTTACCGCCGTGGCTTCAACGCTTCTACTGGTCGCCTGCGGCAAGCCCGCGCCCATCGAATCCGTCGAATCGCTCGTGGCGAACCCTGAGCGCTTGAAAGAACTGCGTGCGCAGTGCAAGGCCGACCATGCCAAGGTCGGTGATGCGCAGTGCAATGCGGTGGCCGAAGCCACACGCCGGCGCTTCTTCGGCAGCGGTGGCCCGCCTTACACGCCGCCCGCATCATCGCCAGCGTCGCCGGCGCAGAAGGAGTAGCAGTGCAGGACGTGGCGGTCATTGACCGCTTCCTCGACGTCTTCTCGCGCTACATCGATTCCGGCTTCGGGCTGCTGCGCGGCGAGGTGGCCTTCCTCACGGCCACCCTGATCGCGATCGACATGACGCTTGCAGGACTCTTCTGGGCCATGAGCCATGCCTCCGGCCAGGGCGACGATGTGATCGCCAAGCTCATCAAGAAGGTGCTGTACGTCGGAGCCTTCGCCTACATCATCGGCAACTTCAACGGCCTGGCGGGCATCTTGTTCCGATCTTTCGCCGGCTTGGGTCTGACAGCTTCGGGTTCGGGCATGAGCCAGGCGCAGTTGCTGCAGCCAGGTCAGCTCGCCAAAGTCGGCATCGACGCCGGCCGGCCGATCATGGAGCAGATCGGCACCATGACGGGGTTCCCGGAGGTGTTCGCCAACCTCGACACCATCGCGGTGCTGTTCCTCGCATGGCTCGTCTTGATCGTGGCGTTCTTCGTGCTGGCGGTGCAGCTCTTCGTCACGCTGATCGAGTTCAAGCTGACCACGCTCGCGGGCTTCGTGCTCGTGCCGTTCGCGCTGTGGAACAAGACTTCGTTCCTGGCCGAGAAGGTGCTGGGCAACGTGGTGTCGTCGGGCATCAAGGTGCTGGTGCTCGCGGTGATCGTCGGTATCGGCTCCGGCTTGTTCGCTGAGTTCACGGTGCCACCAGGTGCAGACCCGAGCATTGACCATGCCCTGGTGATCATGCTGGCGTCGCTTGCGATGCTCGGCCTGGGTGTCTTTGGGCCGGGTATTGCCACAGGGCTGGTATCGGGCGCGCCACAGTTGGGGGCTGGTGCGGCGGCCGGCACCGCGATGGGTGCAGCAGGGCTGGCCGTGGCTGGAGGTGCGGCCGTGGCTGGCGCCGGTTCCGCGGTCGCGGCGGGTGCGCGTATGGCTCCCGGTGCGGCGCATGCGGCCATCAGCGGCGGCGCGAGCGCCGCGCGCTCGGCCAGCGCCCTGGCCAGCGGTGCCAAGTCTGCTTACCAGACGGGCGCTGCCGCATCGGGCGGTAGCGGCGTACGTGCTGCCGGTGCCGGACTCGCCAGCGTCGCAAAAGCCGGGGCGGATGCAGCCGGCCAGCGCGTCGCTTCCGGCGCCAAGGCTGTCAAAGACCGAGCGGCGAGCTTCGTCGCCGATGCGGCCGCGCCTTCGGCTTCCGCCTCCGGCTCGAACTCCGATGGCGGTGCACCGGCGTCCTCTGCATCCGAACCGGCATGGGCGCAGCGCATGCGCCGCAAGCAGCAGGTAACTCAAGCCGCGACGACCGCAGCCCACGTGCTGCGCTCGGGCGACCACGCCGGTGCTGGCGCCAGTCCCAGTCTGCGGGACAGCTCCAACCCCTAACTCTTTTTGAAAGGAAACACTGTGCGTTTCAAACGACCTCAGGTGCGGTACTCGGACACGCCCGAGCCCGTCACCCCCTATCAAGCCGCCGCGCAGGTCTGGGACCAGCGCATCGGCGACAGCCGCGTGCAGGCGAAGAACTGGCGGTTGATGGCCTTCGGCAGTCTGGCGCTGGCGCTGTTGATGGCCGGCGGCTTGGTGTGGCGCTCAGCGCAGTCCATCGTCACGCCCTACGTCATCGAGGTGGACAGCGCCGGTCAGGTGCGGGCCGTGGGCGAAGCCGCCGCACCGTACAAGCCGGCCGATGCACAGATCGCGTTCCACCTGGCGCGCTTCATCGGCGACGTGCGATCGCTCTCCATCGATCCGATCGTGGTGCGGCGCAACTGGCTCGAAGCCTTCGACTACACGACCGACCGCGGTGCCGCGACGCTGAACGACTATGCACGCACCAACGATCCGTTCTCGCGTATCGGGCAGAGCTCGGTGGCGGTGGAAGTGACCAGCGTGGTCCGTGCCAGCGATACCTCGTTCCAGGTGCGCTGGATTGAGCGCAACTTCACGAATGGGTCGCCTTCGGGCACCGAGCGCTGGACGGCGGTGCTGTCCGTCGTTCTGCAGCCGCCACGCACCGAAGAACGACTGCGCAAGAACCCACTGGGCATCTACGTTAACGGCCTGTCCTGGAGCCGTGAACTTGAAGCAACGCAAGGATCCAAACCGTGAAGACACATTTCCGTAGAACCGTATCGAGCTTGCTCCTGATCGCCGCGCTGGCGACCGCTGCGGGCTGCGCCACGCAGGGCAAGCCGCCGCCGGTGATCTCGCTCGATGAACCCGTGGCCGTCGCTGCGAAGGTCTTGCCCGAGCCTGCTAGGCCGATCGAGGTGGTGGCCGTTCCTGAGCCACTGCCGTTGCCAGAACAGATGAAGGCATTGCCGGCGGAAGTAGAGGCGAAGCCGGCGCAGGAGCCTGTCGACGACAAGGTGCGTGTCTCCCGGGCGAATGAGGAAGCCCGCATCGCGCCGACGCGCGAGGGGTACGTGAATGCGATCCAGATCTGGCCCTATGCGGACGGAGCGCTGTATCAGGTCTACACGAGCCCGGGGAGGGTCACCGTTATCGCATTGCAGGAGGGCGAGGAACTGGTAACGGTCTCTGCCGGAGATACGGTGCGCTGGATCGTCGGCGACACGGCCAGCGGTGCTGGCGCTACTCTGCGCGTCAACATCCTGGTGAAGCCGACGCGCATCGGGCTGAAGACCAATCTCGTGGTCACCACGAACCGACGCACCTACCTGCTAGAGCTGTCCTCGACGCCGCAGGCCTGGATGGCTTCGGTGTCGTGGGACTACCCAAAGGATCGAATGCTTGCGCTGCAAAAGCAGGCGCGCGAAGCCCAGGCGGCCACGCCGGTGGACTCGGGCCTGTCGCTGGAGCAGATCAAGTTCCGCTATGCCATCACGGGCGACGGGCCCTCGTGGAGGCCGCTGCGTGCGTTCGACGACGGGCAGCGGGTCTACATCCAGTTCCCCGGTGGTATCGCACAGGGCGAACTGCCGCCGCTGTTCGTAATCGGGTCGCAAGGGGACGGGCAGTTGGTGAACTACCGCTTCCGGTCGCCGTACTACGTCGTTGATCGGCTCTTCGGTGCTGCCGAACTACGGCTGGGTGGGTTCAAGGGCGGCAAGGCCGAGGTCGTGCGCATTGAGCGCACGGATGGCGTTCAACGCGGGAGTGGATCGTGAGCGAGGCCGGCGCAGCATCCATCAAGGCCGATCCTGAAACGCTGGCGCTGCGTGCGCAGCCGCGCCCTGTCGTTCGCCTGAATCGCCGCGTGCTGGCAGTAGGAGCCGGCACGCTCGCTGCGGCGGTGCTGGGCGGCACGCTCTGGTCGTTGCAGTCGCAGCAGCGCTCCCGTGCTCCTGCGAATGAGTTGTTCAACGTTGATCGCATTGCGAAGTCGGAGAGCCTGGACCGGTTGCCCAAGGACTATGCGGCACTTCCGCCGGTGCCGAAGGCTGCGCCGCCCTTGCTGGGCGAACCGTTGCCCGGCGATCTCGGGCCGGCGATCGTGAAATCGCAGCAGCCGATGGAACAGCGCATGGCGCCGCCTGGTACCGATCCGGCGCAGCTGGCCGCCGAAGAAGCGGCGCGGTCGTCGGTTTTTTTCCGGGAGACCGGAAGCGGGGCCGGTGGCGCCAGGCCGGTGGCTGCCGCTCCACCTACGACATCTGTAGCCAATCCGAATGCAGGCATGGCCGCTCCGAGCCAGAATCCGTTCAATGCAACGGCGGGCGGCATGCTGCCCGCGGTGCCGACCGATCCGACTGCAGCGCAGAACCGGCAGGACTCGAAAGAGGCCTTCCTGACAAAAGCGGGAGACGGGGCGACGCGCAATCCAGGAAGTCTGCAACTGCCCGCATCGCCGTACCTGGTGATGGCGGGCACCGTTATTTCTGCAGCGCTGGTGACGGGCATTAATTCCGATCTACCGGGGCAGGTGATCGCCAACGTGACGGAAGCGGTTTACGACACCGCGACGGGGCGGCATCTGTTGGTCCCGCAGGGCTCGCGACTGATTGGGCGCTACGACAGCCAGGTTTCCTTTGGCCAACGGCGCGTGCTGCTGGTGTGGACGCGGCTGATCCTGCCGGACACGTCGTCGGTGGCACTGGACCGTCTGCCGGGAATCGATCCAGCGGGCTATGCCGGGCTCGAGGATGGGGTCGACT